>Ga0055584_100002842_pt1 | contig 17170 bp, 15 predicted proteins | sample OSDHelmetaG_FD_58716 | JGI IMG/M metagenome (GOLD analysis project Ga0055584, IMG submission 58716) | Pelagic marine sediment microbial communities from the LTER site Helgoland, North Sea, for post-phytoplankton bloom and carbon turnover... | ecosystem: Environmental > Aquatic > Marine >... | reverse complement strand
CTGCTGCTGCTGCTTCCGACCGCCGCCCTCGCCGCCCCGGCCACGGTGTCCGAGGCGCTGGTCGAGTGCAGCGCCGTCTACCGGTGGGGCCTGCCGACCCTCGACGCCGAGCAGCTCGAGAAGCTCGACGCCGGGAAGGTGGTGCGGATCCGCGAGATCCCTGACGACCCCGAGCAGCCCCAGCGGGTGGTCGGCCTGGTGCGTTCGCCCGTCCCCCGCGTCCACCTGTGGCTCGCGGCGCTCCTGCCCGAGTTCGACACCCTCGAGGAGTTCGTGGACGTGCGGCTCAACCCGGGCGTCTACCCCGCGCGCTGGTACGAGCTGCTGACGCTGCCCTGGCCCCTGCGGCCGCGGCACTGGATCATCGACACGGGCGACACGACCACCGCCGCGGCGGCCACGGCGGACCGCTGCTGGGAGCACTACTGGGATCTGGTCCCCATGACCCAGGAGCAGCTGCGCGTGGTGGGTCTGCAGGCCGGGATCGACGCCGACAAGCTCGACAAGTCGGTGATCCCCCCGGTCAACCACGGGGCGTGGGTCGCCATCACGCTGCCCGGCGGCGACACCCTGTTCGGCTACCACGTCACCGCGATCGTGGGCGGGCGGATCCCCGAGGATCTGGTGACCGGCTACGCCATGGCGACGCTGCGCAAGATGGTCAAGGACGTCGAGAAGCGGGCGCCCCAGGCGGCGCAGCTGTACGGAGTCCAGCGGGCCGAGTTCGAGCCGCTGCCCGGCGGCGACGGCAAGCCCCTGCCCGCGGTGCGCTGAGCGCTGAGCGCTACTGCACCCAGGCGCGGCAGAGCAGGGTGTTGTCGACCTCCAGGTCCGTCCCCCAGATCAACTCCGCCGACGGGTCCCAGCTGATCTGATCGTAGCCGTCCTTGGGGTCGACGTCGGCGGCGCTCCAGATCGTGGCCGCGGCCCACCCGCTGTCGTCGTAGTCGTCCTGCTGCCAGCCGTCGGGCTCGGCCACGACCTCGCTGGTGCAGTCGGTGTCGGGATCGGCGGAGTCCTCGCACCCGGTGTCCAGGGGCGCCCGGTGGACGGTCAGGCAGCGCCAGCCGTCGTCGGAGACGGCGACGACCTCGCCGGTGTCCTGCTCGGTGATCTGGGCGATGAAGCCCCCGTCGCCCATCTGCTGGTTGGGCTCGCCGATGTACTCCAGCCCCGAGTCGTCCTCCTTGAAGTCCTTGAGCACGAACGACATGAGGAAGGGCGGCGTGGCGTCGAAGCCCCAGGTCTCCGCGTTGAAGGACCGCTCGGTGGTGATGGAGACGGAGTCTTCGACCACCAGCTCGCCGCCGATGGACATGGAGAACCAGTTGTCCGCCCAGGCCTCGCCCTTGTACGTGCCGTCGACGGTGGTGGTGCAGGCGGTGGTGAGCGAGAGGGCGAGCAGAAGGGGCCAGGTACGCATGGCCGCAATGTAGGGGGCGGCGCCGCGTCGACTGTTGCGATTGTGTAAGCGACGCCAGGGCGAGCGGGGCCTCGTTGCCCTATTCTTCGGCCCCGAAAAACGAGCCCTCGCGGAGGCCCCGTGACCGACTTCGCCTACCAGCCCCTGTTCCAGCGCACCGCCCCTGAGCCCGAGTGGCGACACCTCGGCACCGAGGGCGTGCACGCCGTCGATCTGGGGGGCGAGCGCTTCCTGCGCGTCTCCGCCGCCGCCATCACGAAGCTGACGTCCGAGGCGTACTCCGACGTCAGCCACTTGCTGCGCACCGCCCACCTGGAGCAGCTGGCCTCGATCCTGCGCGACCCCGAGGCGACCCAGAACGACCGGGTCGTGGCCACCGAGCTCATGCGCAACGCGATCATCGCCGCCGAGCGGGTGTTCCCGTCGTGCCAGGACACGGGCACCGCGACGGTGCTGGGCAAGCGTGGCGACCGCGTGCTCATGGACGGCGACGACGCCGAGGCCGTGGCCCGCGGGGTGTTCGAGCGCTACCGCGACAGCAACCTGCGCTACTCGCAGGTCGCGCCCCTGACGATGTACGCCGAGAAGAACACCGGCACGAACCTGCCCGCGCAGATCGACCTCATGGCCGGGCACGGCCCGAAGTACGACTTCTTGTTCGTGGCCAAGGGCGGCGGCTCGGCCAACAAGTTCAAGCTGTACCAGCAGACGAAGGCGCTGCTGCGGCCGGACCGCATGCGCGAGTTCCTGTGGCAGAAGATCCACGAGATCGGGACCGCCGCCTGCCCGCCGTACCACCTCGCCATCGTCGTCGGCGGCCTGTCCGCCGACATGACGATGAAGGCGACGAAGCTGCTGTCGACGGGCTACTACGACTCGCTGCCGACCACCGGCGACGAGCACGGCCGCGCCTTCCGCGACCCCGAGCTGGAGCAGGTCGTGCTGGAGCTGACCCGGGAGACGGGCATTGGCGCCCAGTTCGGCGGCAAGTACTTCTGCCACGACGTGCGCGTGCTGCGTCTGCCGCGGCATGGGGCCAGCTGCCCCGTGGGCATTGGCGTGTCCTGCTCGGCCGACCGCCAGATCCTGGGCCGCATCGACGAAGGCGGGCTGTGGCTCGAGCAGCTGGAGCAGAACCCGGCGCGCCTGCTGCCCGAGGTGGCCGAGTCCGGCGGCACCGCCATCGACCTCAATCAGCCCATGGAGTCGATCCGCAAGCAGCTGTCGGCGCTGACCGTGGGCGACGTGGTCCGGCTGACGGGCCCGCTGGTGGTCGCCCGCGACATCGCGCACGCGAAGCTGCTGAAGATCCTCGAAGAGACGGGGGATCTGCCCGACTACTTCAAGAAGCACCCGGTCTACTACGCGGGCCCGGCGAAGACCCCCGACGGGTTCGCCAGCGGCAGCTTCGGGCCGACCACGGCTCAGCGCATGGACCCGTACGTGGGGCCGTTCCAGGGCGTCGGGGGCTCGATGGTGATGCTCGCCAAGGGCAACCGGGCGGCGTCGGTGGCCGAGTCGTGCCAGGAGCACGGCGGCTTCTACCTGGGCAGCATCGGGGGGCCGGCGGCGCGTCTGGGCCGCGACTTCATCAAGAAGGTCGAGGTCATCGACTTCCCCGAGCTGGGCATGGAGGCGGTGCACCGCATCGAGGTCGAGGACTTCCCGGCGTTCGTCGTCACCGACGACAAGGGCGGCGACTTCTTCGCCCAGTTCCGGGCCCCGTCCAGCCTCGTGAAGCTGGGCCGGTAGGCACCGCGCTCAGGGCGCCTCGGTCAGCAGCCGCTTGCGCCACTGCATCGGCACGTCGATGCGCTTGCTGGAGTCGCCGTCCCAGGCCGGCTTCAGACCCGCCTTCTTCAGCGCTGTGACCACCGATCGGCCCGCGGCGGCGGTGGCCTCGGCCCCGCCCGACTCCTCCGCCAGGGTCCCGTAGGACAAGAAGACGCCGCCGCCGTCGACCGCGCCGTCGGTGTCCTGCTGGTGGAAGAAGACGTAGCCGGCGGCGGGCTTGCCGGCGTCCCGCAGGGCTTCGAGCTCCGCCCAGGCCGAGCTGCTGGCGCACGTGGAGCAGTCCTCGAAGTCTTGCCGAGCGACCCAGCCGGCGGCGGTCAGCGCCGCGAACGCCGCGTCCAGTCGGTCGTTGTCCGTGGGCTCGGTCCAGGTGGCTTCCAGCGCCCGGCGCTGCTCCAGGGCGCCCGTGGCCAGGACGTGCAGGGCCGGTCGGTGGCGCTCCTCGGCCTCGATCCACTCCAGCGTCCAGTCCACGAACGAGTCGGTCGGGCCGAAGCCCCGGGCCGTGAACTGCAGCAGCTGGGCCGCCGCCTCTGCGTGCACCAGATCGTCGTAGGGGCGGAGCTCCGGCAGGGGGCGTCGTCCCTTGAGGCAGAACTCGAACCATTGCGGCAGGAACTGCTGCCAGCCTTCGGGGAAGGCATGGTCCGACTGGCCGGGCGTGAACCGCGGCAAGACGCGACTGCCCCGGGCGGTCGCGGCGTCGACGTGCCGGCGTGATTGCTCGACGTTGCCGGGGTGCTCGTCGGCGCCGACCGCCACGGCGAAGCCCTGGCTGCGGTGGGCGAGGGCCGGCGGCGGCAGCGCGATGTGGTCGCCGCCGGGGGACAAGACCACGGCGCCGGCGAAGCGGGTGGGGTCCAGGGCCGCCAGGGCACCGGCCAGCTCGCCGCCCTGGGAGAACCCGAACAAGACCGTGTGGCCCGCCTCGGGGCTCACCGAGCCTCTCAGCTTCGTCAAGGCGTCGTGGACGCGAGCGATGTCGACGGTGGGGTCCATGGACCACACGTACCCACCGTCCTCGGGGTCCTGCAGGGGGCCATCCACCCCGACCAGGGCGATGCCCCGCGAGTCGGCGACCCGCTGGGCCCAGGCGCCGTAGAGCATCGAGCGCCCGCCACCCCAACCGTGGAGCCAGACGGCGACGGGGAGCTCGTCGCCGGGCTCGGCGGAGGTCGGAAGCACGACGTTCTGGCCCGGGGACTCCGCCGGAACGGGTTCGGGCGTGGGCTCCCAGGCGGAAACCGGTTCGATGGCGGGGGGCGCCGGGTCGATGGCAGCGTCCAGGAACTCTTCCACCAGCTCGTCGACGCGGTCCTGGGGGAGGCTGCCCAGCGCGATGAGGCCCAGCATCAGGATCATCGGCTGCACGCCCGCCAGCACCATCCCCACCAGGGACTGCCGCTGGGCCGAGGCGCGCGAGGGGCCGTCGGGCAGGTTCGTCAGCGTCGTGAGGGCGCAGATCCAGGCAAGGACGCCGGGCAGGAGGCAGACGTTGCACACCAGGCTGACGACGCCCCAGCCCAGCGGGCCGAGCAGGAGCTTGTGAACCGGAGGACGCGGGCTCATGGCTCGAGGATCTGGCGGCCGGTCTCCCGCGGCCCCCCGGATGGGCGCGACGAGGTCGGCGGCGCCGAGGCGCCCTGGATCTGCGGCCCCCGCCACCTGTCGTCCGTCATGGCCGCCAGGGTACCTTCGCCGCCGTGAACGAGCTGTTGGGCGATCTGCATTGGGCCGTGTGCTGCATCGGGATGGGGGCGTCGCTCCTGTTCGCGGTGGCCACGGAGCTGCGCCGCCGCCGGGTGGACGCGGCGGAGCCCCCGGCGACGCTGCCCCCGCTGGATCTGCTCAAACCGTTTGATGGCAACGATCCGGGGCTCGAGGCCAACTTCCGCGCGGCGCTGTCGGCCGGCTACCCGGCGCCGCGCCAGGTCCTGTTTGCCACCAGCGCCGACAACCACGCGGGCGTCGCTCTGGTGCAACGTCTGCTCGCCGAGCCCCTGCCGGCGGGGGTCACCGCCCAGCTCCTGTTGCCGGACGTCGACGACGCGCCGTGGCCGGCCCGCAAGGCCTGGCACCTCCGCCGCTGCGAGGAGCACCTGACCGGGGAGGTGGCGGTGATCTCCGACAGCGGGACGTTGCTGGCCGACGACACGCTGCCCGGTGTGGTTGGCACGCTCATGGCCGAGCCGCGCCGCGGGATCGCGTGGGCGCCGTACGCCGTCGCCGGGCGGGGCTTCGGGGCCCGGCTGACGCGGGCGATCTGGACCGCGGGGGCCGCGTCGACCTCGGTGCTGGACGCCGAGCGCGCGCTGTACGGCCGGGCGCGGCTGCCCGCGGGCGGCTTGCTGGCGATCCGCCGGGATGTGCTCGGGGTCGCCGGCGGGTTCGAGCAGCTCGCCGACCACATCGCCGACGACTTCGCGCTGGGCCGGGCGGTGGGGGCGGCGGGGTTCGCCGTGGTGCCCACCAGGCGGCCGATCGTGCGGGACCTGGGGGACTCGAGCTTCGGCTCGGCCTGGCGTCGGCAGCTGCGGTGGGCCGTGGCGCTGTGGGCGTCGAGGAATCCGGCGCTGCCGATCTACCCGCTGTTTGCCGGGGGGCTCGCGTTGGCGCCCTTCACGGCGGTGCTTGCCATCGCGGCCTTCCCGGACCGGGCCTTGGAGTACGGGGCCGCCCTGGGGGGGCTGGTGGTCGCACGGGGGTTGCTCGGCGTGCACCTGAGGCACCGGATCCTGGGCCGGCCGGCGAGCTGGGACTTGCTCCTGCTCCCCCTCGGGGACGCGGTGCTGCTGGCGGCCTGGGCGGCTGCGCCCTTCGTGCGCACCCTGGGCTGGCGGGGTCGGCGGGTCGCCGTGGGTCGGGACGGCCGTCTGCGGGCGGTTGACTAGCCCCTCACGGATCGGCGGGCTCCAGCTTCGCCAGCATGGCCGCCAGCGGCGGGTCTTCACCCCGGACGTGCAGCGCGATCACGGCGTCTCGCGCCACCGAACGTGCCGCCTCCGCCTCCTGGGGGCTGAGCGGCGGCGTCGGCCGGGTCAGCTCGACGGCCGCCCCGATGCGCGCGGCCACGGCCTGGGCGAGCGCATCGTGTCGATCCGTCGGCCAGCCTCGAAGCCAGGCGGTCAGCCGACGTACCTGCTGCCACTCCGCCCGCGCCAGCCACGCCGGGACGCGGTCCAGGGGCGTCGGGCGTCGCTGCTCGATGCGCTCGGCCAGCCAGTCCAGGTCGAACCCCACCCACTCGCCGGCCACCGATAGGAGGTTGGGCGCCAGCACCGGGGCCACCTCGTGGGTCCAGATCCGCTGCAGCTCGTCGTCGGCGTAGCCCGACCGCACGCAGGCCAGCGCGGCCGCGGCGACGTCGGGGCGGACTTCGTTGTCCACAAACAGCTCCGCCAGCGCGGCCCACACCGGCCGCCGACGAGCCCGGTCGGTCACCCGGCCACCGGCTTCGTGTCGTGGAACTTCGTGTAGTCGATGACCCGCCGCCCGTCGTCCCGGACGCCGAGGATGTCGACGTACTCGCGGTCGAACAGCAGGTCCGGCGCGTTGTAGAGGTGCCGCGCGTGCACCGTCTGCATCAGCTGCTCTTCGGTGCCCTGCAGCGACGCGATGATGGTCGCGTTGCGCTCCATCAGCTGCTCGGCGGTGAGGTGCGCCAGGGGCGAGTCGTCGTCGAGGAAGTGGATGGCCGTCCAGGTCAGGCTGAACAGCGGCGTGTGCTCGCGCCGCAGCCGCAGGTCGTGCAGGTGGCGAAACGGCCGGCCCTCGTTGGTCGTGCCGTCCAGGCTCAGCACGAGGCGCATGCGGGCCTCCACGATCGTGCTGGTTCGGGCGTTGCCGACCCGGAGCATCAGCGCCCGCCGGCCGTCGTGCTGGCAGATGACGGCGGACCGGGACCACAGGACCTTCGCCCGGGGGGTCGCGAACTTGGCGAAGATCATCCCGGTCGACAGCGCCGTCAGCAGCAGGCCGGCGACGGACTCCAGAACGACCACCGCATCGGCCGCGGGGGTGGCCGGCGACAGGCCGCCGTAGCCGATGGTGGAGATGGTCTGGACCGAGAAGTAGAAGGCGTCGGCGAAGGAGCCGGGGCGGGCGCCGGTGATGGCGTCGCCCAGGCCCAGGTAGAGCGCCGCAAACACCGCGTTGGTCGCAAGCCAGCCGAGCACGATGGTGGCCAGCAGGCGGGGCCAGGTCGTGCGCCGCAGCAGGTGGTAGAGGTCGTCGGCGATGGGGGTGTCGAGCCCGACGCGCTCGACCTGAAACGGAGGCGGCGGCGTGCTCACCGGGCCTCCGGTGGCCACGTCCGAGTCGCCACCGACGCGGCCAGCGCCTGCTCGTCGTCCAGGGGCTGGTCGAACAGGAAGCCCTGCCCGTATCCGCAGCCCAGGGCCTGCAGGTGCTGGAGCTGCGCGACGGTCTCGATGCCCTCGGCGACGACCTCCATGCCTGTCGCCTCGCCCAGGGCGACCACGACGGGGACGATGGGCGTGGTGCCCCCGCCCGTGATCTCCGTGACGAACGTCCGGTCGATCTTGATGGCGTCGAAGGGGAGGCGGTGCAGGTAGCTCAGGGAGCTGAAGCCCGTCCCGAAGTCGTCGAGCACCAGCCGCACGCCCAGCTGCCGGATGCGATCCAGCACGTCGCGGGCGGCTTCGGGGCGCTCGACGAGGGCGGTCTCGGTGATCTCGAGCTTGAGCAGGCGAGGCGGGAGCCGCGTGCGTCCCAGAGTCGAGGCGACCGCGGGCACGAGCCCGGGGTCGGACAGCTGCTTGGTGGAGACGTTGACGCTGACGTAGACCTCGGCGCCCATCCGGTGCCACGCGGCGGCGTGGTCGCAGGCGCGGTCGAGGACCCAGCGACCGATGCCGTGGATGGCGTCGGACTCCTCGGCGAGGGGCACGAAGTCCGAGGGCCCCACGGCGGGGCCGGGGCGGTTCCAGCGCAGCAGGGCTTCGAAGCCCGCCAGGGAGCCGTCGGCCAGGGACACGATGGGCTGATACGCCAGCGCCAGCTCCCCGCGCTGGCGGGCGAAGCGGAGCTGGGCTTCCAACTCCAGGCGCGCGCGCAGCCGCTCCTGGGTGGCGGCGTCGTACACGGCCACCCCGCCGGGCGTGTCGGCGGCGCGGCGCAAGGCCGAGTCGGCGGCCTCCAGGAGGTCTTCGGCCCGCAGGAGCTCGGGCGCGGTGGTCGCGACGCCCAGCGACGCGGTGGTGAAGACCTGCTGGCCGCCCACTTCCAGGGGTTCGTGCACGGCGGCCCGCAGGACTTCGCACAGGGCCGTGAGGCGCCGGATGTCGGTGATGCCTTCGACCAGAACGGCGAAGTCGGCGGGCCCGATGCGGGCGATGGAGTCGGCTTCTTCGACCAGGGCCTGCAGGCGGTCGGCGATGGCTTCGAGCAGCTCGTCGCCCGCCCGCCGGCCCAACGCGTCGCGGACCGCGTCGAAGCGGTCGAGGCGCAGCAGCAGCACCGCCGCCGACGGTCCGTCTTCGTGGCCGCGGCGCAAGACACGGCGCATGCGGTCCAGGAACAGGCTCCGGTCGGGCAGGCCGGTCTGGGCGTCGAACGCGGCGACGGCGGTCAGGGGGCGCAGCACCACGAGCACGCCGTCGACGGGGGAGACGCCGGTCTGTTCGGCCAGCAGAGCCTGCAAGCGAGTCCAACTGCCGTCGGGGCTTCGGGTGCGCAGCTCCAGGCGGTGGCGGTCGCCCGGGGCCAACGCGTCCAGGGCGGCCGTGATCCGGGGCGCGTCGTCGGGGTGGACGACGTCCCAGCGGGCGCGCAGCAGCAGCTCTTCGGGCTCGTGCCCCAGCAGCCGCCGGACCGCGCCGCACAGCATCCAGGTGTGCCGCGCCGCGCCGGTGCCCCGGAGCACGGCCACGACCTCGTCGCCTTGTTCCGCCACGGCCTGCAGCCAGGCGGTGCGGTCGGCTAGGCGCTGGGCCCGCTGCTTCCACTCGGTGACGTCGTAGGCCATGGCGATCGACGAGTTGGGCTGCCGCATCACGTGCAGGTGGCGCGGCTGTCCGGCGGGGCCCCGAGCTCGCACGGTGCCGCTGCCCGACGCGGGGAACGGGCCCAGCAGGGCGGCCAGGCGGGCCGCGTCGGCGGGCTCGACCAGACCCTCCAGATCCGGCCCCGAGTCCTCCCAGCCCAGCAGCCGGTGGAGGGGCAGCAGGTCGACGGGCTGGCCGTCGTCGTCCAGGGGCAGCCACGCGACCCGGGGGCGCCCGCCGCCCGGCAGGTCGTCGACTCCGGAGCGGTGGGTGGGGTCGGCCATGGGGCTGTATAGCTTCCGCTGGCGCTTGTCGGGACCCCCCCGGGGGCCGATGATGCGCCGGTGACGGACCTGCCCCCCGCCCGACCCGGAGCCGCGGCTCCCAGCGAACCCGCCGCCGGGCCCCCCTCGGTCGTGCACCTGCGCGACCAGTGGTACATCGCCTGCGCCGGCGGGGACCTGACCGACGAGCCGGTGCCGTTTCGCCTCATGGGCACGCCGCTGGTGCTCTTTCGGGACGAAGTCGGCGCGCCATCGGCGCTGTTGGACCGCTGCCCGCACCGCATGGTGCCCCTGAGCCTGGGCGGCGTGGTCGACGGCCAGCTGGAGTGCGGCTACCACGGCTGGCGCTTCGACGGCGGCGGTGTTTGCCGCGCCGTTCCCGGGCTCTGCAGCAGCGAGGAGGGCCGCTCCCGCGACGTGCCTCGCTACCCGGCGGCCGAGTCCGACGGCTACGTGTGGGTCTACGCGACGCCCGGCCCGGATCCCGAGACGCGGCCCTACAAGCTGCCCGTGCTCGACGAGCCCGGGTACCTGCACGTGCACCGCTCGGTGACGTTCGAGGGCACCGTGCACGCCTCGCTGGAGAACGCGCTGGACGTGCCCCACACGGCGTTCCTGCACCGCGGCCTGTTCCGCGGGGGGCGGGAGCCGGTCGAGATCCAGGCCGTGATGACGCGGGACGAGTCGTCGGTGCAGACCGAGTTCATCGGCGAGCCGCGGCCGCCGGGGCTGGCCGCGAAGATCCTGTCGCCCAGCGGCGGGATGGTGACGCACTACGACCGGTTCATGCTGCCGTCCATCGCGCAGGTCGAGTACCGGATCGGGACCGAGAACCACATCGTCACGACGTCCATGGCGACGCCGGTGGACGACTTCGAGACGAAGATGTTCGCCGTGGTGTCCCTGAAGCTGCGGCTGCCGACCTGGCTGCTGCGCCCGGTCATCGAGCCGTTTGCGATGCAGATCTTCCGACAGGACGCGTGGATCCTGAAGGAGCAGACCATCGCGATCGAGCGCTGGGGCGGCGAGCGCTTCCAGAGCACGGAGATCGACTTGATGGGCGCGCAGATCCTGCGGCTGCTGAAGCGATCGGCGAGCGGGAAGCTGGGGCCCGACACGGAGCCGTGGCGCAAAGAGATCCGCCTGAAGGTCTGAGCCCGCCGGCGAAGACCCGCAGGGGCTTGCGCCGGCGCGGAGGAGACCCGCAGGGGCTCCCCCGCTGCGGAGCGAGACCCCGCCGCGGGGGCTCGTGGAGCCGCCGGAGGCCCACCGGGCCGCAGGCGCCCTGAGCGGTCTCTAGAACAGCTGGAGGCTCCGGATGGCGGCTTCGAGCTGAAGCACGTCCTTGCCGTCGCGGCCCGCGGGCAGCACGCCCACGGCCTGGACCTGCCGGCCGCCGTCGACGACCACGAGCATCTGCCCCTGCAGCGCGACCCCCTGGTACGTCTGCGTGAACCGCGCGATGGCCGCGTCGCCGCCGCCGCCCAGGGCAATGCGCTCCGGCGGGTGCCAGACGAGGTCCACGACGGGGCCTCCGGCGGGCTGCAGGGTCATGGCCTCCAGCACCCGCTTGGGGTCGCTCTGGCGGGCCATGTGGGTGCTGACGATGAGCCACGCGAAGCCGTCGGCGGGGCGATCGGCGGGGGAGATGCGGGAGCCGTCGGGGTCGTCGACCCGCTTGTGCCACCCGGGCGGGGGCTGGATCCGAAAGCCGGCCTGCGCGTTGGCGTGCCAGGAGCTGTCGCTGATCACCACCTGGTCCTGCACCGCTCCGTCGGGGGCCGACAGGTGGAGCAGCCCCGCGATCACCACCAGGGACATCGCCAGGACGGTGCGCCAGTTCAGTTGGACGAGCGGCTCGTTCACGGGGCCCTTCGGTGCTGTGACGCCATGGATCTGCCAGTCCTTGGTGCCCAGGGCAAGCCGTGGCACATTCGCGGCATGGCAGCCCACCGGCAGAGCGGCAACGCAGCGACCGAGTACGTGATCCTGCTGATGGCCGTGGCCATCATCGCCCTGGCCATCGTCATGGACTACGGCCAGGCCATCGCCGGCCAGTTCGCGGGCGCCGACGGCGACGCCGGCTTGTCGTCGGTCGACGCGGGCATCTCCGGGGACGCGGGCAGCAACGACACCGCCTGCGGCTTCTACTTCAACCCGGCCACGGGCCGTTGGCACGACCCCGCCACGAACCTGTTCGTGTCGTTCGACGACGCGTCCGCCGGCGGGTGCTGATTCCCTGACCGGGCGCCGCCAAGGGCCGAGCCGGCGCGGGCTGTTGCGCGCTGCTGTCGGCGTCTCGGCGCTGTCGCTGGCGGGCCTCGCGGCGTGGCGGGGGAGTCTGCGGACCCCGCGCGCGGGCGGGCTGAGCGGCCGCGGACCCGGCGTCATTCCGCCGTTCCTGACCCCCACCGAGTCCTTCTACCGGTTCAGCAACGGCGCCCCGCCGGCGGAGCTGCCGGCGACGGAAGCCAGCGTCCTGGTGGGGCCCGGCGCGGCGCCCCGGCGCATTGCGTGGGCCGAGCTGGTGCCCCTGGCGACCCGCCGCATCGCGCGCACCCTGCAGTGTGACGGCAACGGCTACATCGATGGCGGCCTGGCGACGCCCTCGCCGGGGGGCTGCCAGATGGCCCGACCCGACGACGACCGGGCCCGGCCCCCGCCGGAGAACTGGTCGTGGCGGTTCGGGGGCATCGGGACCGCGGAGTGGGACGTCGTGGGCGTCGGCGAGCTCTTCGCGGCGCTGGGCATCGAGGCCGTCGGCGACTGGCTCCGGGTCGAAGGGCGCGACGGCTACCAGCGCCACTTCCCGGCGGAGGTGCTGGCGGATCCTGCGTTCTGCTTGGCGGTGTCCATGAACGGCCAGCCGCTGCCGCACGGGCACGGCGCTCCCGCGCGGTTGCTGGTCCCGGGGCAGTACGGGGCCATGAACGTCAAGTGGATCCAGCGCCTGACGGTGGGGCCCCGGGGCGAGTCGCACCCGTTCGACGACGGGCCCGAGAGCCACTACCCGGTCAAGCCGCTGGCGTTCGCGACGATGCCGCGCGACGGGGACTCGGTGACGGGGAACCTGGAGCTGGGGGGGGTCGCGTTTGCCGGCGAGCGGGCGGTGAAGTCCGTGCTGCTGTGGTTGGACCCCGCCGAGCCGTGGGAGGCCGAGCTGCTCGATCCTGGCCAGCCCCACGTGTGGTCGCGCTGGCGCAGCACCGTGCAGATCCCGTCGGGGACCCACGAGATCACGGTCTGCTGCATCGACGCCGGCGGCCGCTACAGCAAGGCCCAGGCGGCGGTGGGCGACGCCGAGGGGTACGGCGGCTTCCACACGCTGACCGTCACGGTCGCCTGACGGCCGCTGGCGACCCCGAGCGGGCTGCGGTACACCGCGCCATGCTCGGGGGGCCCGCAGCAAACCAGGTTCGGCATTCGGCCGTCCCAAAGGCCCGCTCGCGGCGTTGCTTCACCGGTCACATGCCCAGGCATGCTCCCGTCTCGCGCCTTGCGAGCGTGCCTCTGGAACAACCTCGGTGCGATCGACCTGGTCTGCTGCATGCCCCTCCCCGTCGTCATCGCCCTGTCCACCGCCGACTTCGATCCCACCGAGGCCGCCGTGCCCTGGGCCGTGCTGACCGCGGCGGGTCATGAGGTTGTCTTCGCGACCGCCAACGGCGAGCCCGGGGCGTGCGACCCGGAGATGCTGTCGGGGGTCCTGTTCGGGCAGATCAAGGCGACGCCGGAGAACGCGGCCCACTACGCGGCCATGGCGTCATGCGAGGCGTTCGCTCGGCCGGTCCGGTTTGTCGACATCAGCCCCGAGGCCCACGCGCTCCTCGTCCTGCCCGGCGGCCACGCCCAGGGCATGCGCCAGTACCTCGAGGACGCCGACCTGCAGCGGGCGGTGGCCGCGTTCCTGGCCCAGGACGCGCCGCTGGGAAGCATCTGCCACGGCGCCGTGGTGCTCGCCCGCGCCACCGCCGAGGACGGCACGCCGGCCATCGCGGGACGCCGGATCACCGGGCTGCCGCGCACCATGGAGGCCGGCGCGTGGCTCCTGACCTGTACGTACCTGGGCAGCTACTTCCGCACCTACCCCGAGTGGGTGCAGGCCGAAGTGCAGCGGTCGCTGGGGCCCGACGGCAGCTTCGAGGTCGGGCCGCTGGTGCCGAGCTACGGCAACCCGTTCGTGGTCCGCGACGGCAACCTGGTGACCGCCCGCTGGCCCGGCGACGCCCAGGCGTTCGCCGACGCGCTGGTGGCGCTGCTGGCCGAGGGGTGAGCAGCGGCGCGGTGGGCGGGGGCCCGAAGGGGTCGAGGGCCGCCGTGCGCCCGCGGCCGTGGCACGGCGCGAGCGCCATCGCCTCGACCATGAGACAACCGCTGCTGCTGCTCGTCGTCGCCTCGCTCGCCGGCTGCCTGTGCCCCTCGTACCCGGGGGTGGATGGGGTGCTGGAGTTCCGCACCTGCGCCGATCCCGGGAAGCCGGTGCTGCGATCCAGCCACTTCGCCGGGGACCTGTCCGAGTACATCGACGAGTCCGGCACGGCCTGGACGAGCAGCGACCCGGCCGTGGTCGAGTGGGTCCAGGAGGCGGATTCTGCCTATTTTCTGGCGGTGTCCGAGGGCACTTCGGAGGTTCGGATCCAGCAGGACGACGGCAGCAGCGACGGCCTCCGCTACGAGGTCGCGGCGGGCGCGTCGGCGAGTTGGCACGACCCCATCGGCGCCATCGCGGCGGACTCGGTGGTCGCGTCGCCGCAGCTCGTGTTCGGGGAGCCGCTCAACAGCGATCCCGACGGGACGCTTCGCGTGCTGCCCGGCGCGACCGTCGGGCTCTCGCTCACCATCCGCGACGGCGCCGACCGGGTGATGACGTGGTCCGACCACGCGGTGTCCATCAGCGGCGTCGGAGACGCGGTCGACCTAGGGGACGCCTCAGTTGCGGCCTCCGGCCCGGTGACGGTCCAGGACGACGGCGGCGCGGTGCTGGGCACCCTGGACGTGGTTGAGGGGACGCTGGAGGTCGCCGAGCTCAAGCTCTCGACTTTGTTGGAGGATCGAGATGCCATCGAGCAGCCTGAAGAGGCCGGCGAGGAGCTGCTGCTGGCCTGGATTCGCGCGGTCGTGATCGGCGCCGACGGCGAGCCGGTCCACGGCGCCACGGTCACGTGGACGAGCCGCGGAGCCGGTCAGGCCCGGGGGCTGTGGGAGGGCGATGACCCGCTGCTGCAGCGCAAGGACGTGGGTGCGTGGTTTGTCTCCGGCGACCGCTGGGGAGCGCTGGGGAGCCTGTCGTCCTGCGTCGTCGCGAGCATCGACGGCGACGAAGCGGCGGTCTGGTTCGGCCCCGATGGGGCGGAGATCTTCGAGGACGGGAACTGCGGGGACCGGGGCTGCGGCTGCTCGGCGGCGTCGGGGGCGCCCGCGTCGGGGCTGGCGTTGCTGCTGATGGGGCTGGTCGGGATGCGCCGGCGACGCTGAACGCGGCTTGCTCGGGGCGACGGGGGAGGGGATCGTGCGGTCGATGAGAATCTGGGCACCGCTGTTGTTGCTGATGGGGTGCGTGGGCTCCGGCGACACGCTGGACGTGCACGACGCCGAGGGTGTGTGGGTGGGCGAGCTGCCCGCGGCGCTGCTGGACGTCGATGGGCGTTGGGTGTTGCTCGGCTCCCGCAGCGACGAGCCGTGTGCCGCCTGGCGGGCGTGGGAGCAGGCCGACCTGGGCGTGGGACCGGCTGACGAGGACCGCCGGGCAATGCTCGCCCGGACCTTGTTCGGCGGCGGATTCCTGGCCGGGGACGAGTTGGGGCTGTCCTGGCTGGGGACCATCGACGGAACCTTCGGTTCGGTGCCCGGGGCCGCCGGCCGCTCGGGGCCTTGGTTTGGGCCGGAGTGGGTCGAGCTGGACGGCGTGCCCTGGCCCGTGGGCTTCGTCGCCGACGAACACGGCGCCTCGGCCGTCGTGGCCACCCCCGGGATGAAGCTGTCGACGGCCGGACTCTCGCTGCCGGCGATTCCATGCTCGGGCTGATCGCGGCCTTGTTGCTGGTCGCCCCGGCCCAGGCCGCCGGCCTCGATGCCGTCGCCATCGCGGCCCAGGAGCGCCACGCCCAGGACTGCCCCAAGGCTGGAGCCAGCCAGGAACTGCGGGCCGCCGCCAAGCAGCGGATCGTGGACGCCGTGGCGACGCTGTCGGCCCTGGAGCCCGACGACGCGCCGTGGCGGGACTACTGGCGGGGGATGCTGCAGCAATGCCTGGGGGAACCCGACGCCGCGCTGACTGACTTCCAGGCGTTCGTGCGCACCCAGGGCCGGGATGCCGAGCTGGCTGGCATGGCCGACGATGCGCGTCGCCGAATTCGTGTTCTGCGGCGGCAACTTGGAGGCTCAGACCTCGGGCTGACGGTCGGGGCCGCGGGCGGCGCGGGGATCGCCGCCGGAAGGCCGGCCGGGGTGCGTCCCGCGGCGGATCTGGCGCTGGGTCTGCTGCTGCCCGCGAGGCCCGTTTCCGTCTGGGTCGAGGGGGCCGCGTTGCTGCGTCCGGTCGATGCCTGCCCCTGGGCCCAGCGCGATGCGCCCGGAGGGCAGCTGCGGGTGGGGGCGGCGGTCCCGGGCGAAGGCCCCGGGCTGTGGCTGGCGGCGGCCGGCACGGTCAGCCTGCTGGGCGGCACCCGGGCTGCTCAGGCCCGCCGGTGCGCGGCCCACGTCGCCGATCCGGTTCGATTCGGTTCGCCCACCCGCGAAGGGCTCGTGGCCGCTCACGAGCTGGGCGACGTCGCGGCGTGGTTCGGCCTGGGGGGCCTCGTCGAGGTCGGCGGCTCGCTGTCCGGCGTCCGCGGTCGGCCCGTCTTCGCCGTGCGCGTCCAGGCCGGAGGGATCACGCCTTTGCTGTGGGGCGATGAGTCCGTGGGGGGGCGCCGCGTGACCGCGTCGGAGCTGGCCCCCACGGTCCGCCTCGTCGCCCTCGCCGTCGTCCGATTCGTCGATCTGCCTTGATCCTGCTGCCTGGAGTCCCCCGATGACCCGCGTCGCTCTGCTCGCCCTGCTCCTCGTTGGTTGCTCCACGCCGGCGGCCCAGGTGCTCTTCGACGACCCGGCCGGGGGCGAGGCCGTGGACGGCGAAGTCCTGCGCCGCACGCTGGAGGACCGCCTGGACCTGCTGCAGACCGCGGTGGGTGGCTACGAGGCCCGCATCACGGCCCTGGAGGACGAACTCGCCGCGGCTCGGTCGGGGGAGGCGACCCTCGGTGACCGACTGCTGGCCCTGGACGCGGGGGCCGTGGAGGGCCGCGTCGCGGCGGCCGAGGTGGCGATCGAGGCCCTGCAAGACGTCGACTCCGGGGCGCGGCTCGACGGGCTGGAGGGCATCGACGCCGAGGCGCGCCTGGCCACCCTGGAGGTCGTCGACGCCGCCGCCCGGCTGGTGGACCTCGAGGCGACCGACGCCGACCAGCGGCTCGACGAACTCGAAGGGATCAACACCGAAATCCGCCTGGCGGCTCTAGAATTCGTGTCGTCCGAAGCGCGGCTGACGGCGCTCGAGGCTCTGACCGCGGGCCCGCGGCTCAACTCGCTGGAGGCGCTCAACGCGGGGGCTCGGATCACGGCCTTGGAAGGGGCGGACGCCGAGGTGCGGCTGACGGCGCTGGAAGGGGCGGACGCCGAGGTGC
>Ga0055584_100002841_pt1 | contig 17172 bp, 13 predicted proteins | sample OSDHelmetaG_FD_58716 | JGI IMG/M metagenome (GOLD analysis project Ga0055584, IMG submission 58716) | Pelagic marine sediment microbial communities from the LTER site Helgoland, North Sea, for post-phytoplankton bloom and carbon turnover... | ecosystem: Environmental > Aquatic > Marine >... | reverse complement strand
ACCCTAGTTCGACCAGGGAAGTGCCTGCAAATCAACATTTCCACCGCTAATTATTATTCCAATATTCTCTGCCCTCTCCAGCGAAGAATCCTTAAAAGTTGGCTCTGAAAAGCGCTTGATGATTGCCGCTAACGGCACCGCACAACTCGGCTCAATGATTACCTTGGTTCGCTCCCAAAAAAACTTCATTGCCGAGACCGTCGCCAAATCATCAGCGAGTAATATCTCGTCCACCTCGTCTCGAATAAACGGCCAAGTCAACTGGCCAAGACTGGTTCGCAACCCGTCCGCCACCGTATCTGGCGATAATTGTGGAACAAACTTGCCGGCCTGCTTGGATTGAAACGCGTCGTCCGCACCCGTTGGCTCGGCACCGACAATCCTGAGTGACGGCTTTAATTCTCTGGCAGCCAAACAGGTGCCCGACATCAACCCGCCGCCGCCAATCGGCGCAACGATCATGTCTAGCTCTGGCACTTGCTCAATCAACTCTAAAGCTGCAGTGCCCTGACCGGCAATGACGTGTGCGTGATCGAATGGAGGAATCAAAACCGCCCCCGTCTCATTCTGTATTCGTGCCGCCTCTGACATTCGTGCGGCAAGCGTAGGCTCACACTCTGTGATTACCCCCCCATATTCGCGCACCGCTGCTTTCTTTATTTCCGATGAACTAGACGGCATGACGATATGCGCTTTGGTGCCGAAAATCCGAGCAGCCAAAGACAAGGCGCCGGCATGATTACCTGAACTATGGGTCACAACTCCACTCGCCAAGTCGGCTTCGCTCAGTTGAGCCACAGAGTTAATTGCGCCGCGAAATTTAAAGGCACCGGATTTTTGAAAATTCTCACACTTAAAGAAAATATTACACCCAACCCTCTTGTTGATCGCCTCACAGGTTAGAACCGGTGTGCGGTGTACGTAGGATCGAATCCGGTTAGCAGCAGCTTGAACGTCGACAAATCTGACGGATTTTGAATTAGCATTTGCAATTCCATTTGAAACAGTATCTCGACTCATCCAATCCTCATTTCTGATAATGCGAAGCAAAGCAGGAACAAATCTCCGGCAAATTCAATGGTGGGGGCAATCATGATACGGCTCCGACTGCTTTCTATTGAGGCCTTCGAAAGAATCCGGCGGATCCATTCCGAACCAGAATACCATTTTTCCCGCATTCTGACGGGAAACGCTCACCTTCTGGACATTCTAGCGAACCCTCTGGTTGGTAGAAACGTCTAAGAATCTTACAATCAACGGCGGAGGTTTCTCCGCGTCTGGCTGAAATCTAAAACTTTAGTTCTGCTCTCTGACTTACCTGGACAACTTTGTGAACGAATCTAGTTCTACCGAACCTGAAAATGAAGATTCCCCCTCCGGTGCGGCGGCCCAACGCGTCGACCCTGACCGCAGCCTGGAACTCGCTCGCGCGGCAGCTAAAACTGCCGCTGAAAACGGGGGAACGGATGTAGTCGTTCTCGACATGTCAAAACACACCGCCATTTTTGATTACTTTGTAATCGCTACGGGTACCAGCCGCAGACAACTGCACGCGATCAGCGAAGAAATCGATAACACTTTGGAAAAAGTGCTTAAAGATAAACGCATGAATATCGACGGCTACGATGACAGTAAATGGATCGTATTGGACTATGGCACTGTCGTTGTCCATCTATTTGACGAAGACACGCGTTCGTTCTACAGCCTCGAAGCACTCTGGGGAGATGCCGAAAAAGTCGACATCTCAGATTTGCTAAATAAAGTACGCTAGTCTTCGGCTCTTCTTTTAAGAATCCGGGCAAACAATAGCCGCAAATAAAAAAACTCCGCGGCTTAAATTAATTAACCGCGGAGCTATTTTGTAACAGTAGATTTCCTTGGATCAACCTTTCGATTTGGCCTTAGGCTTTCGATCAGGATAATCCTGGTTTGCCTCTAAATCAGCCTCCGTTGGAGTTGTGGATTCGATACCCGCATCTGGAATTTCTCCATGGGCAGTCCACACGATCGAGTTTAAAACTAACTTTCGGAAGTCATCATTTTTCCAATTATTATGGAAATGCCCTCCGGTAAAACCAAATCCGCGTCCGCGTCCATCGCCTCGCTCAAATGCCCAGGCAACATGCTGCGGCTGTTTCTTTTTTAGTACAGCCTCGCGAACTGCCGGATTCCCGCTATGCGGTCCATCCTTGCGAGACAATGTCTCATTCGGCGGCATTGCCGTAAGCAAAGGTGTAACACGTGTCATCTCGGGTGAAAAACGCATGTGATAGTACCATTCATCCTGAATTTCAAAAGGGTTCACTCCGCTGGTGGTTGGATGTTCAGGAAACGATTCGAATTTCGCCATCCAGTGAGGATTGACTGACCAGTCTGTTTCAAAATACCCACCGATCCAGTTTAAAAACCGTTGTCCAGACATTCCTTTGGGAACCTCAACACCGTAATGAATACAGGCTAACCCGACCCCGCGCCGCATAATATCTTCGAACGCCTCTCCATTTTTATGCAAATAGTGTCGACCTCCTCCATCACAATACACGACCACGGTATCGGCATTGTCTAAGGCCGTCGGGTCAGCTGGCCAGCCGTTTTTGTAGACCGTTGTTAATACTGCGAGCCCTGTCTTCGATGCGGCTTCTTCGAGTGACTTGGCCAACAACAAACACCCGGCATTGTGTTCGTGTGAACCGTAACCATGACTTGGTTTGCCTGCGACAAAGACAATTTTCTTGGCCTTGTCTTGCAATGGCAAACGCTTCAAATGAATGTCCTTGAATTCAATTTTCATTGGCGGACCAACATGAATCTGAAACCCAAGGAGACCTGATTTCTTATATTGTTGGTTGTCTTCGTCGGTAACGTCAGATGTCACTTTTCCGTTAATTCGTGTTATTAAATGATTGCCACGAGCAGAGATTTCCATCTCATTCCAACCGTCCATATCAATTGCTTTTAATAACTCAGCCGCATCGGAGACCTGCTCAACGTCTTTATCTTTTTTACCTCGCAAAGTCACCTTTTCTCCGCGCTTACAGAGAATGCCACGCCCCGTCCGCTCGGAGTAGAGAATCCCGATGAACTTTCCCGACCGGTCAATATCCGCTTGATATCCTGAGAGCCGGTCGTTCTCCCCGTTGAACAATTCACTCCGAAACTGAACACCGCTGTTGGCCCGTTCAGTCCCGGAGACCTTAAATTTTAGTCGCAGCACAAAGTCATCAACCTCGCCCTGATCCCAAACCAGAAAACGGTTCACATCGACCTTATTGTCTTCCGTTGATTCTCCAACGATCGCGCCATCCTCAACCCGCCAAAATTTTTCATTTCCTGTCCATCCGGCGAGTGACTTACCATCGAAAATTGGTTTAAACCCATCATCTTGGCCTGAAACATCAGAAACGGGACCAAACTGAAGGACCGATGAAGCGAACGCAAATAATAAAAAAAGCCGAAGCATATTTGTTTTCCGTTGAATGCGAATGAAATGACTTACCTTGACTACACCTCTAGTCTACCGGCAGAAACAGGAACATTGCAAACCTTCCAACGCCCGATACCAAAAATATTGAAATTCATCGCCAATTATCTATAGGTTCTCTTAGCGTTCCGATAGACTTTATACGAAAGAAACGTTGCTTAACTCTAAGACTGCAAAATCGATTGCAATCTCATCTCTAGCGAGGAAGTCACTTGGATCACCAATTCTCTCGACACCTTACATTAATCTTTATTTTTGTCGGGAGCTTACTTTCTCCCTCCGCCGCACCGGGTTCGTTCCAAGGTGATCCAATTCGACTGACCCATGGCCCGATGTTAGGCCACGTCACCGACAACTCGGTTAGAGTCTGGTGTCGCACATCAAAACCCGGCGCATTCAAAGTCCGCCTCGGCACGACACCGGATTCGCTCGTCGACACTCAACAAGTGGCGCTGACAAAAATCGAAAATGACAATACGGCAACGCTTGAAGTCTCCGGGCTGCTTCCAGATACAAAATATCATTACCACGTCTGGGTCAATGAGCGCCCCCACGGACTGCCCGGTTCGTTTCGCACTTTGCCCAGTAAAGAGAATTCCCAAAACGAAAAATATAATCCCCGGGGCCTGTTTAATTTTCGTTTTGAAATAGGGTCGTGCGCAAATCAGAATCCGCTGCACGGCCTGGGGCACCGAGCACCTACCTATGAGAATCTCAATCGTGACTGGGCTGACAAAGTCAATTTCCATATCATGAATGGAGATTGGTTGTACGAAGAACAAAGGGAGTTCCCCGTCGAAGCCTGGCGACTGACTCAGGGAGTCGACCAATTGCCAAGCGTCGTTGAGATAATGCCAACCGTCGTAGGCGTTTGGGAAAATTACAAACTCTATCTCTCCAGAGGGAATGAATTAGCGAAGTGGCATCGCAATGTTCCTTCTTATTTTACATTCGACGATCACGAACTGGTTAATGACATTTGGGGCGCGGGGGAAACCGGAAAACGTCATCGCCGAACTGTTTTCAGAGATATCGGAACATACGCCTGGCACAACTATCTGGGCTGGGCCAATCCAATCGAAAATCCTCAACGACTACACTTTGGCAAAGGAACCATGAAGGCCGGGTCCAATGTACTCATTGACCCACAGGCAGATTTCACCAAACTGCCGCTCAAGCAAATGCTCAACCTCCATGTTCACTGGGGCACTCCCCAGGCAGGCGTCAATGACATTCAATATGACGACGATTCCGGGCATAAGAATTCGTACGTCTATGAAATTGCCAAGGTAATCGACGCCCATACGCTCGAACTCACCGCCGATGCAAAAATTTCCGACACCACAAGCTACTCCATTGGTAGACAATCCTACAGTAAATTTCGAGTAGCCAATTGTGAGTACTTTCTGGTCGACACCCGTGGTTCGCGAGACATGCACGACGTAAACCAGCGCGATAAAAAAGGAATCTCGATGCTTGGTAAACAGCAACGAGACTGGCTCCTCCAATCAATGCGAGACAGTGATGCCGATTTCTTTTTTGTTATTTCATCAGTTCCTTTCATGATCCCTCACAGTGGGGCTGGAGGATTCGAGGTTGCAGGCAACAAGGAAGAGGCCTGGACAGCCTTTTTTGATGAACGCGAAATGTTGATTAACGAGTGGGACAAAATTGGGAAAAAGGTCTTTGTCATGACTGGCGACCTTCACAACAGTTTTGCCATTAAAGTCACAGACAATGTATGGGAATTCTGTTGTGGTCCGCATAACAGCGTAAATCATGTTCCTAAAAATGATGAAATGGATCGCCCTGCAACCGGCAAATTTAAATTCGGGCCGCGCGAGTGTGACATTCGATGGAGCAGTTACATCCTGCCAGACCTTCCACGACTTGAGAGACTGTACCCACATTACTGTGTGGTCCAGGTAAACAATGTTTTCAACATGCCTCAGAAACTGGGAGGCAAAAGACTTGTTGCCTACCCTCATCCACAAATTATTTTTCAGTATTTTGACGGTCGAACCGGCGAGTTAGCTTATTCTGAAACCGTGACCGTCGATCACTAACACCCGCCTTTACCAACCTGAGCATCTAGACTCAGTTTGAAACCGCTCCGAAATCAACTTCACCTAAATCGGCATTCGCAGACAAAACGCATATGCAGGAAGCTCTTCTCCAACTCGCCACTCCAACTGGGCTCATACTAATTCTCTTTGGAACGACGCTGGGCGTTTTTGTAGGAGCAATTCCCGGACTCACCGGAACGATGCTGATTGCCCTGACTCTTCCGCTAACGTTTGGAGTTGATCCTCAATACGCAATGACACTGTTGATCAGCATTTATGTGGGTGCGATCAGTGGTGGGATGATCTCGGCGACATTGTTACGTATGCCCGGGACACCTGCATCAATCGTCACCACATTCGATGGTTACCCCATGGCTCAAAACGGGCAACCTGAACGAGCGCTGGGATTAGGAATCATGGCCTCCGTTACCGGCGGTTTGATTTCATGGTGCTTCCTTTTGACACTCGCTCAGCCGATTGCGAGATATTCAAAAGAATTTGGCCCGTTCGACTATTTTTCTCTCGTAATGATGGCGTTGGTTCTAATCGCCACGATTGGTGGAAAGTCAATTTTGCGATCGCTTCTCTCTGGATTTCTCGGGATCTTGCTCGCGATGCCGGGGATTGCCGTTGCCACTGGCGAAACACGGCTAACCTTCGGACTGACGGAGTTGAACGATGGATTTCAGTTACTCCCGGTCTTAATTGGAATGTTTGCCGTCAACCAAATTCTCCGGGACATAATCGATTCCGCCAAGCCTCAATTGACGCCCCCAATTGCAACACAGGGCCTTGCATTAAAAATTTCGGACATAAAAAATCATGGCCTGAATTTAATTCGCTCTTCATTAATTGGAACCTGGATTGGCATTTTACCTGGAATCGGAGCAAATATTGGTTCGGTTACAGCCTATTCAGTTGCTCGCTCAACATCCCGCAACCCCGAAAAATTTGGCACCGGGTGTGAGGAGGGAATTGTCGCCGCCGAAGCCGCCAATAACGCGACAATCGGGGGGGCACTGATCCCGTTGGTCGCGATGGGTATCCCTGGCTCGGTCGTCGAAGCGGTTCTGCTGGGTGCTTTGGTAATACACGGATTCCAACCCGGTCCCCGACTGTTCGAACAAAGCCCTGAACTGGTCTACACAATCATTTTCACCTGTCTGTTTGCAAATCTGGCGATGGCAGGAATTATGTGTTGCTCCATCCGCACCCTCGCCTGGCTTACCAAAATCCCTCGTGCTTTTTTGCTGCCCATCATTTTAACTTTTTGCGTTGTTGGCTCTTTTGCCATGTCGAACCGCATGTTTGACGTTTGGGTCATGATCGGTTTTGGACTACTTGGGCTTTTTCTTGAAACCAAAAAAATCCCGCTGGCTCCCTTCGTGATTGGATTTGTTTTGGGCCCCATTGCGGAAGAAAATCTGTCCGCCGGCTTAATGGGCTCGGGCGGTGACTGGACGCCGATTTTCACAGAACCCAAATCACTTGCCTTCTTGGTGATCGCAGTCCTTCTCTTGGTGATTCCAATCTACCGCAGTCGCCAACGGGACAGGAGGAGCCAATCATGAGAGTGCCATCAAACCAATTTGTATTTCAGGGAATCATATTCCTGGCATTGCTGCTGATCACAGCCTGGCGACTGATCAGCGCGATCTCAACCGACCAGCCAACTCAATTCCCTCAAAAACCAATTCAAATTGTCGTCCCATATCTCGCCGGAGGAGGCACTGACACGTTCGCCCGCATTCTTCAGAAGTCATTGAATCGGGAAGACTCGCTTGGCGAGGAATTTGTCGTCACCAACAAGGACGGGGGATCGGCGACCATCGGCAGTCGACAAGTAAAAGACGCTCCCCCGGACGGTTACCAACTCCTCTGCCATCACGAAGGCATCATCGCGACGCAACTAGCGGGAGTAGTCGATTATGGACCGGAAGCATTTCGCCCGATTGCACAAACCGGAAGCATCGTCCTTCTAATGGTCGTGAGGGCCGACTCTGAATATCGGAATTTGAATGATCTTCTCCAGGCTGCTCAGAAAAACCCTAATTCGATTCGCGTCGGTGCCAACCAGGGATCCCCCGCTTATTTCATTTGCAAACAACTGCTTGGAGAATACCCCGGAGCAGACTTTAATTTCATCTCGGCAGGTGGAGCGAAACGCTACACCTACCTACTGGGCGGTAAACTTGAAGCGGGAATTTTCTCACTCGCAGAATACGTTTCCTTTCGAAATTCCAACGATACGCCCGCTACAGACAACATTCTCGCAATCGGTAATTTTGGAGACAAACGACATCCAACAATTCCAGAAGTAGCCACATCAACCGAGCAAAACCTAAAGACCCGCGCTGAGAATGCCTATTACATTTGGGCCCCCAAAGACACGCCCGACCACATCGCCGATATCCTTGCACGGACTTTTCAAGACACTTTGCAGTCGCCCGAAGTGAATCAGGAATTAAAAAAGCTATCAATCGACCCGACTTTTCGCAGTGGAGAAGACTTACGAAAACACTTGGCCGTTCGTGTCGAAGCATTTCAAAGACTGTCTGTCGATGCGAAAACTGAACTGCCCAATTTTCCCCTTTGGATAATTGGAATCGTGGCAATCCTGCTGATAACGGTCCTTGTTTTCGATTCCAAAATTTCAGTTGCATCGGAAGCACCGGCTCCCTCAAACAAGTTACATTTAAAGCGAGCCTCGCTTTTAGGGGCAACGTGTCTGGCAATTTTGATCGCCTACGTAGCTGCATTGCAATTTAAGATTCCGTTTGGAATCGCAACACCTTTGTCAATATTTTTGATGGGATTGTCTATTTCGAAAGCAAAACGTAAACAGTTGTTGATTCTTGGAATCATAGGATTGGGCTTCAGTTTGACACTGGAAATTGTCTTTACCCAATTGTTTTCAGTCGCTCTTCCGTAGCCAATCGCCAAGTCGATCGTCCATAAGTCACTTCGAATACTCAGTCTTTTTTCACAATCGTTATTATGACCGCTCAAATGCCCGCTCAAATGCCCACTCAACCGAATATTATATTCATTATCACCGATCAACAGCGTTTCGACACCATTGCCGAACTTGGCTTTGATTACATGGAGACTCCGAATTTAGATCGCATGGTACGCGAGGGAGTTACTTTCGAAAATTGCTTTATCACCGCGGCATCCTGTGCGCCGGCTCGCGCGAGTCTGTTCACGGGACATTACCCACATACAACGGGAATCTTACGAAACGCTGACAACTGGACTCGTGGCTGGACCTCTGATCTACAAAAAGCCGGTTACCACACGGTGAATGTTGGAAAAATGCACACCTGGCCCTACAACACACCAATGGGTTTTAACCAACGATATGTCGTCGAGAATAAAGATCGCTACCTCGAAGCGCGGTGGTATTTCGACGAGTGGGATAAGGCCCTTCGCGCCAGAGGCCTGGTCAAACAGCAGCGCGAATTATACCGTCAGCGAAGCGACTACAAAGAAAGCCTCGGTGCTTTTGAATGGTTGCTAGACGAGGACATGCACCCGGATGTTTTTGTCGGTGATCTCGCAACGTGGTGGCTGAACAACTACCCCGTCACACAGCCACTCTTTCTCGAAATTGGCTTTCCCGGCCCCCACCCACCCTACGATCCAATCCCGCGCTACACCGAGCGATATTTAGCGCAGAAGAACCTCAATATTTTGCCAGTCACGCAGCAAGAACTCGACTCACAACCACAGCCGTTCAAAGGAATGCGAGTTCATAACACTGAAGTTGACCATGACTCAGTCCATTATCTTTTAGAACCAACTGCCGAACAACGACATCGACAGCGTGCCTTCTACCTAGCCAACGTAACGATGATTGACGAAAAAATTGGCGAAATACTATCGACTCTGGAAGAGTCCGGCTACTCAGACAACTCGATCGTCATCTTTACCTCAGACCACGGCGACTGCCTCACCGATCATGGCCATAGCCAAAAGTGGACCATGTACGACACCATTACCAAAATGCCAACCATCGTCTGGGCCCCGGGAAGATTCGAAGGAGGGCGACGAATTAAGGGAATGTGCCAACAATTCGATCTTGGCCCAACCATTCTCGAACTCGCCGGAGCGTCGGTCGATTACCCGATGGCCGCCAAATCGCTTCTACCCGTCTTACAAAACTCAGCAAATCAAGATCAGTGTTTTCGCGATATTGTTTTCGCGGAGCAAGCCCGCGACGGAAATCTAACCGAAACAGATTTCATGACGATGGTTCGAACTCAAGATTGGAAGCTTGTACATTTCTTAGAAGAATCATTTGGGCAATTGTTCGACCTAAACCAGGATCCCACTGAAGTGAATAATCTGTGGGACGCTCCCGAGCACGATTCTATCAAGCAAGAACTATTGGGGCGTCTCAGGGAATGGCGTATCCGAGATGGATTTAACAGCTCAGAACTCTGGAAGGACGTCCGCTAATTTCCCTTCTGAGGATATGCTCTTGGTTGCGCCCCATGGGGCGGCCCTTTCTTAAGCCGATCTAAATTGGTTCACCCAATGATCGGATCGGCAATTGGACAAGCCTCCTTCTGCGCGGTCAACGAAGGTCCAAAAATTTTCTTCTTCCCCATTTGTGCGGTTTTGGCACGGCATTCGCTTTCTATAACCTGTGTTGGCCCAGTGACTTACCAACACTAGTTAATTCCCAGCAAGAATAAGCCGAAAAATACAATAGAACAGCCGTTAGCGCGGAAAGCACTTTTCACGAAAGCAGAAAAGCCATGGTCAAAATGATAACACTCTGTCACCGATTCGACACGGTAAGACGCCCCTCCTCTTTATTTGCCTTGGCCATGCTTGCCACAGTCACTGCCTTAGGCAGCTTAGAATCAGTAGGGCAGGAAGCGGCTTTGGAAACGAAAAAGAGCTATTCCGTCCTTCTGAATCCGCCTTTATCCACAACCGATTCAGATTCAGAAACCGAGATTGAACAGCAACAGGAAGTCCCTCAGACAAGCCCCGAACCTGAGGTTCTGATGCGCGGCCCGCTTCACGAAGCCTTTGCCGAAGCCTATCTCGCCGACCCCCAACCCAATCCGGTTATCAACCAGAAGCCACCTGCTGATATTAAAGAATTACCGCCAGAGTTTCGCCCCGAAGGTAAAAATATAATCTGGGTGGCCGGATATTGGTCCTGGGACGAGGCTAAAAATAATTTCATCTGGATCAGTGGTGTTTGGCGAGATGCGCCTCCGAAACGAAACTGGATCCCCGGTTACTGGGAAGAACTTGACGACGGAGCACGTTGGATTTCTGGATTCTGGCTCGACGAAACCCATGACCAGGAAGACCTCAGCTACTTGCCAGAGCCACCTAGTAATTTCGAGAGTGGCCCGTCGGCTGAAGCTCCAAACGAAAACTATTTTTACTGCCCCGGCCATTGGGAATTCCAATCGGATCGTCAAGAGTATTTCTGGCGATCAGGCCACTGGCACCCTCGTGAAAAAAACTGGATCTGGATTCCATCTCGTTATGTCTGGACTCCTCGCGGGTGCGTCTATCGACGTGGCTATTGGGATTATGAATTTGAAAAACGAGGTACAGTCTTCGCCCCAGTCGCCTTTGCTGACAATCGACACTTTCATGACTCTTATCGCTACCGCCCGGATTACTGCATTGACACAGGTGCAAACTTTTTCGTCCATCTCTTTTTTCGGGACAACTGCAGCCAGTATTATTTTGGCGATTACTACGAGCAACAAATTAACAACAACCATTACCACTCCTGGGTAAACCGCCGAAATCTCCATGACCAATACGACCCGCTCATGGCCCATTACTGCGGACGTAGTCATCGCTATAACGACTTTCCTCTTTTGAATTGGATCGACACCCAACACCGGTACTACGAAACCTATCGCAACTTGCGCCCTCAGATTTCCCTGAGTGCACACATCAATCTGACTGGCTCATCGAAACATCACGATCGCGTTCATGACGACTATTTCCGCCGCTCGAAACTAGCCAATCGCTACGGCGATCGCAACCAAGATAACGGCCACCATGACGGACATGACCACGGCACTGACCGCGGCCATGCTGGAAATCAAACGCCACGAACCAGGGGAAAAGACAATCGTTCATCCCAACCAATCCGCGTTAATGATCGCGATCATCGGCAGCATGTTGAAGCCAGTGAAATCGCAAAACAAAAATCAGACCGTCGAAAAAAATCAGAAGAAAGATCTGCTGCAACCCGCCTTGCAGCTGATGAAGCGCGAGCGAAAGCTGCCCAAAAGCAGCGCGAGCGGGATCTGGAAAAACAAAACCGAGATCTCGAACGTGAACAAAAGCTGGCTGAAATCAAGCAAAAATCAGTCCAGAACAAGTTAGCTCGCGAAACCCGATCTGCCGAGTTAAAACGCAAACTAGAGCTGGAAAGGCAAGCCAAATCGCAGAAGAAATTGACACCCTCTCAAACCGCGTCTTCAAATACTCGACCGCCGACCAATAGTACGTCTCGCGCTCAACAAAGAGAAATTGAAAAAACCGCGAAGAAGAAGGCAGATGAACTCAAGCGTGCTCAGCAACAGCGAATTCTCGCCCAGCAACGGGCTGAACGGGATGAAAAATTAAGAATCGCGAGCGAGGCACACGAACGGTCTAAAAGAATGCGTGACGCTCAAGCGAATGCCGAGCGGGAACGAAGTCGCGCAGCTACTCAACAAAAGATCGCTGAATCAAAACGAGCTGCTCAAGTTAAGGATCAGCAAAGAGCGGCTGAGAAAGCACAGCGAGATCGCGAGGCGGCCAGTCGCCGGGCGCAACTTCAAGAAAGACTGGCACAAGAAAAATTGCAACGAGCCGCGAAAGACCGGGCCAAAGAGGCGCAACGCCAAGCAGACAAAGCTCGTCGTGATCGAGAAACCCAGCAACGGCGAGCAGCTACACAAGCGAAAAAAGAGAATCGAAAGAACAAATAAACCCGAATCAATAGCAACGGATCAGCACACGATTGCAGGTTTCTATGAATGAAAACGACGTTCGATCTCGTCGAGGTCGACGCCAAAGACATTCACGGCAACCTGTGATAGTGTCTGCCGATCGCCTTCCATACGAATCGTGCGGTGAAGATGGGTGTAAGATTCACCTGCCTTAAGGGCTAAGGCTGGGCTAATCGTTTCCAACTCAAAAAATCCACCCAATTGGCCACCTGACTCATTGGGGCCGTCGTTGTAGCAATTGATGACGTCTCCAGAATAAGGTTCCTTTTGAATTTCCCAAAGGTTATTGTTGTAACCATGGGGCGCTGTTTCGGGTAAATTGAATTGAACTACCGACAAAACACCACGATCCCGATCCCAACTACCGAGATATGGCTCAACCCGCTGGTAGGTCAGCCCGAGTTTACTTCGCATTTTTCCATCACCAAGGAAATACAGCATCCCGCCAGCAGTATCAACCTGCAGTCGTGATTGATCGAGCTTCCCGAAATAGTCAGCGTTTACGGTGGGACCCAATTCACTCTCGTCACCAACTTTAAATGGCACCAACAACGTCGCCCCGGCAGCCGGCTTGTTCATGCACAACATCCAGATCCCAATTAAGCCGGTGTCCAATTCCCAGGGCGTTTCGCCAATGTTACCCAGTCGATTTTGGCTCTCATGTGCCGCAACGGATAGCCCCTCCAAAGAGCACCCAAGATGTTCCGCCGCGATCGCAGAATCTAGCAAAGTCACCGTGCGTTCCATTTTCAGATTAAATTCAAACTGACTCCAATTTGTCAGTTTGGCAGTCCGTCCGAATGATGCAGAATTCTGGTCGTGGGCAGTTAATTGAAACGGCTCGGTGTCTAAGCACGCCGGCGTCCGCCAGTTCTCATAGAGCATCTCCACGTGAGGATCAAAAAACACCGAATACTGACCACCTTCGGGGGAGATCCACATTCGGTCTTCACCGCCGTAGAGATTGATTTGAGAATCGCTGTTCCCGGCAGCAATCGCATCGTAATTCAAATATCCATAACTAGTACCGGACATTCCTGATGAAGTGGAGGTCATTGTTCGACCTTGATACGCGGGCACAACAATTGCGGAAGCCCCCTCTGAATTGGACAAAACGATCGTCTTTACGTGACGATTGAGAAATTCAAGATCCTGCCCAAACGTGTTTTCATTCATCAAAGTTTACATCTCTTTAGGTTTACCGCTGACATCGTACCGCATCAAACCGAAGTAAAAAAAAGAAAAAATTGCAATTGGAATTGCCGAGAGAAATATGTATGAAACCAAAGAGCCACCCAAAATCCCAAACGAGAGAATCGTCAACCACGCCCACCACGTGTCCCGCATAAGCCCCTGATAACGTCGCACATTAGCTCCAAGTTAATTTTGCCGAAATTAAATCCACTGTCCTGCAGATTGTTTACCGACCTCGCAGAACATCCGCAACACAGTCTCCCCCGGAATCATCGAACTCAAGCTGAATTGCTTGTGATCTGGCCCGACTAACACTTAACCCGACTAACACTTAACCCGACTAACACTTAACCCGACTAACGCTTAACCCGCGCACTATCTCCGGCCATCAACGCCTCGACTTCCTCGACGCTGGCCATCGTCGTATCTCCATGAGTCGTCATTGCCAAAGCCCCGTGAGCAGCTCCATACTCAACCGCTTGTTGAGGATCGCCTGTTTTAAGGAATCCGTAAATCAAACCCGATGCAAAACTATCGCCGCCTCCCACTCGATCAAATATTTCAAGGTTCTTTCGATGAACTGCCTGACATAAATTTCCATCGTTCCAACAAAGTGCCCCCCAATCATTAATCGATGCCGTTTTGACGGTCCTTAATGTAGTCGCAATCGCCTGGAAATTTGGAAAATCAGAGATCGCCTGCTCAATCATTTTTTTGTAACCCTCGATCGGTAACTCTTTCATTTGCTCATCGAGCCCCTCAACGTTCAGACCTAGGCAAGCGGTAAAATCCTCTTCGTTGCCGATCATGACATCGACGAATGGCGCTAGCGAACGATTCACGCGCTGACAACTCTCTTTCCCACCAAAAGCTGACCAAAGTGAACTGCGAAAATTCAGATCGTAAGAAGTTACGGTGCCATGCTTCTTTGCACACTGTAACGCCTCGGCGATCACTTCCGGAGTCGTTTCGGAAAGTGCTGCATAGATCCCACCGGTATGAAACCAACGAACCCCCAGTTCGCCAAAGATGTATTCCCAGTCAATATCACCCGGTTTTAATTGAGATGCCGCCGTTGCACCGCGATCGGAAGTCCCCAGCGCCGCGCGAACTCCATAACCACGCTCCGTAAAATTCAAACCGTTTCGGCACGAACGACCAACTCCGTCAAACTCCATCCATTTAACGAATTCCATATCCACACCACCGGTGAGAATTAAATTCTCTAGCAAACGCCCCACTTCGTTTTTGGCAAAAGCTGAAACGAGCCCCGCCCGTAGTCCAAAACAACGGCGCAATCCGCGAGCCACATTGTACTCGCCGCCTCCCTCCCAGACATCAAAACTGCGAGCCGTTCGTACGCGACCATCGGCCGGATCAAGCCGCAACATCACTTCACCTAAAGATAAAATATCGAATCGACACGCGTCTGTGGATTTAAATTGCATGGAATTATCAAAACTAAAACAGGAGCAAAACGAATAAATTCAATTAAAAACTTCTCACTTGAAAGAGACAGATTTTACACAAATATGCCCCCCTCAACACCGCATACGAAGACACCTAGCTAAAAATTCTATTGGATTTAAAAAATATCTGACGGGTCCTTACAAACAGATTTTTTTTAGCCACGGTTCTCACCGGAATTCCCCGCCCTTATCCCAGAACACCATTTACAAATTTCCATCGTTCTAAGAAATATATTAGAATTCTGGCTTAACGGAGAACCTATCGTTAACTACTCGTTAAACCCGCAACAACTCGCAGATGATTTTAGGCATGACGGTGAACCGGGAATCGCCGATAATGGGATTTAACCTGCTTACAGCAGTCTCGTTTTGAAAGCGGTGAAAAGAATTTTTCAAAATCCACCATTGCTTTTGCCTTGCAAGCCCAATTAAGTAATTTCCCTCAGGTACCTTTTGACAAGCGCCTTTGTAACTTCCTTACCCAACCGCAAAAAAGACAGTCATGGCCATTCAATTTCCTTGCACGCACTGCAAGACCATTCTTCGAATTGAAGAAAGGCACATTGGCAAACAGGCGAGATGCCCGCAATGTCAAACGCTAAATCTTGTCATGGAAAACATGCAGTTTCCCGAAAACGAATCCGAACGGGAGGCCCCCACGACGCCGATTCTTAACCCCTACTCGACGGATTTCCCCACCACCTCCTCAACGTCAACTCGAAACCAGCAACCTCACAGAGCGGGATTAATTTTGGCGTTAGGGATCGCCTCTTTAGCCTGTAATTTTTGCTTCATCCCCGGTATTCTGGCTTGGATACTAGGCAAACAAGACATGCGAAAAATGGATCAGGGGGTCATGGACTCTGAGGGACGCGCGATGACGCAAGTAGGAATGATCATGGGAATGGTGATTACTTTACTCTGCATCTTAAGCTTGGCAGCCTGGTTGCTGTTGATGATCGCACTTGCTGTCGTTTAGCCAAATCCAAGTTCAAGTGCTTGCCTTCAATTGCAAAATCACACTTTTCCAATCGACACCGGGGACTTCGTATTCTGTCAACACACGCACATCAACTTGCTTAAGCAACTCCAGTTCATCGGCTTCGGCTTTCTCTTTGAGCCACTGCGGCCCCTTAACTGCCAAAAGCCGGCCAAGTGACGGCCAGCAATCAGAGAACCAGGTGCCCATTTTTTTCAAGGGACCAACAGCTCGAGCGATGGAATAGTCATATCGAAAATCTTCTAACAGCTCTTCCGCACGACAATGGTAGATCTCCACGCTGGCGTTAATAACCTCTGCGATTTCACCCAAGGCAGCAGCTTTTTTCCCTACCGAATCAGTTAGCGATATCTTCAAATCCGGCCGCAGCACGGATAACACTAAACCAGGCACCCCTCCACCAGAACCAATATCCAGTACCTCCTTGCCCTCGGGGATTAGCTTGGATAGCTCAATCGTATCGAGCAGATCGCGAGTAACAAACAGCTCGTGGGTAGTGTGTCGCGTCAGGTTTAGATCCTGATTGATTTCCCACAAAGCCTGGCAGTAATGTTTAAGCCGTGGATATGCCTCAAACGGAACCTCCAACTCGTACATCTCAATTGTTTTTTTTAAACTAGCCACAAATTTATTTTACCTTAATTTTGGTTGATCATTGCCGGCACACTTTAACAGAATCCTGAACAATCTGAAATCGCTCGCGGCCACCCTTTTACCGATACATTCATCACTCTCACGCAAAAGCGTTGACAATCACTCCTCACTCGAAGTCTCTTCCGCTTCCCTGCCACATGACCAACAACAGTGAAACCCCGCGTCAACGTCTGCTCCACACAGGCATCTCCATGCTGGAATCAAAACCTCCGATGCAGCCGGTATCTCGCGAATGATGACCATAGCCGTCTCAACCTGGCTTGCGTGAACATAAACCGAAACCAGTTCGAACCCTGTCTCATTCATGACGTCTCCTACCACT
>Ga0055584_100002840_pt1 | contig 17179 bp, 20 predicted proteins | sample OSDHelmetaG_FD_58716 | JGI IMG/M metagenome (GOLD analysis project Ga0055584, IMG submission 58716) | Pelagic marine sediment microbial communities from the LTER site Helgoland, North Sea, for post-phytoplankton bloom and carbon turnover... | ecosystem: Environmental > Aquatic > Marine >... | reverse complement strand
GCCATAGCCGTAGCTATGGCCTGAGGGAAGACCAAGCCCAGTGGTATATGAACAAGCCAGGGCCGGGATACTGGTGAAATATGTGGGTTAGTACGCAGCTTCTGTAAATACCGGGTCCACCGAACCATTCCAACTGCCTTGATAAAGCGCCAGCTTTTTCTCAGCAGGTGTTGTTCCCAGGATTGCGTTTGAGAACAGGGGTTCCAGAAAGCCGGTTTCGTTTTCTCCAGACGAACTCAGACAGTTGCGTGCCGTCAGTCCGGTGGATGCCATTTCCAGGACTTCAAGTGCTATGGATTGCAGATTACGATTACGGATTTCTGCTTTTAAGCCTAGCTTCGGTGCATCTGCTCTGAGTTTTAAACGTTCTTCCATGCTCCAGTCTCGCACGAGATCCCAGGCCGCTTCGAGTACTGCATCGTCATACAACAGGCCGGCCCAAAAGGCGGGAAGGGCGCACAATTTCCGCCACGGACCGCCATCTGCGCCACGCATTTCCATATAGCGCTTCAAGCGGACCTCAGGAAAAGCGGTTGTCAGATGATCTTCCCAATCCTTCATTACCGGTTTTTCTCCGGGTAGTGCAGGCAATGTGCCGTTGAGAAAATCCCGGAAGGACTGGCCCGAAGCATCAATATATTCACCATCGCGGTAAACAAAATACATCGGTACATCCAGCATGTAATCAACATATCGTTCAAAGCCCATTGAAGAATCGAAAACAAAGGGTAGCATTCCGGTCCTGTCGGGATCGGTATCCTCCCAAACGTGTGAGCGGTAACTGACATAGCCACAGGGTTTACCATCCACAAAAGGTGAATTGGCGAACAAAGCCGTCGCAATCGGTTGTAGCGCCAGTGATACCTGGAATTTCCTGACCATATCAGCTTCAGAAGCAAAATCGAGATTGACCTGAACAGTGCAGGTGCGTGCCATCATATCCACCCCAAGATTGCCGCGTTTGGCCATGTACTCGCGCATGATGCGGTAACGGCCCTTGGGCATCCACTGTGTATCCTTGCGTTCCCATTTGGGTTGGAAGCCCATACCCAGGAATGCGATCCCGAGCGGTTCAGCGATTGTTTTGACCTGTTTCAAATGGGTGTAAACCTCATCACAGGTCTGGTGGACGTTATCCAGCAATGCCCCGGAAAGCTCCAATTGGCCACCAGGTTCCAGTGTTACGGATGCACCCGTATCATCGAGCAGTGCAATCAATTTGCCTTGCTCATAGACCGGGTTCCAACCGAACTGGTCCGCAAGGCCCTTTAGCATGGCGTGAATACTGCTCCTGCCCTCGTAAGGTAAAGGTCGCAGATCATGGGTGGTAAACCCGAACTTCTCATGTTCGGTGCCCAGCCGCCATTCAGATTTGGGCTTACAACCAGATTCAAGATATTCAACCAGTTGCTGACTGTTTTCAATGGGGGCCGGGCTGCCTGGTAGATTCAAGTGAAGCACTCCATGTTGACTCTGTCCGGTATGAACCCGGAGGTAAGTAATCACTTGCCGGAACAGGTTGACCGGAGTCAATTTGTTCAGTGCAAGGAACGATGATCGTAATGTACTATATATACTTTAGTGTGGCGAGATACTGCAGCCAGCAAGTTGGGTCCTGTATGTTCGGAAGATGAACTCAAACGGCCCTTCGCTCTGTATGACTCGACATTCCTTCTGGTCATGTCAGATCCTTGGTGAAAATGCAGAATTGGTCAATGAAGAGTGGAATGTATGACTCCGTGATTCTATGGCGCCATTGCGTTTTGCCAGCCATTCTTTTTATGTTTCTCGGAGCCTGTGGCGATGACTATCGGGAAAAGCTGGCTGGCCGTGGCAGTCATGCCCGACCGGTTGAGCTGATCCTTAACGAGGATGGCCGTCCCGTACCTTCTGTTTTGGCAGAGCAACAGGAACTAAACCGTGACAATGGTCAGGAGCCGCAAACACTGGATCCGCACCTGGCCGAGGGTTTACCGTCTGCGCACATATTACGGGATCTGTTTGAGGGTTTAACGGCCGAATCTCCAGAGGGCCGAATTGTTCCGGGAGCGGCAATTCGATGGAATATCAGCAGGGATGGAAAAACCTATACCTTTTATCTCAGGCGCGATGCACTCTGGTCAAATGGCGACCCGGTAACGGCAGAGGACTTTGTCTTCGGTTTGCAACGCAGCGCCGATCCTGCAACGGCGTCAAAGTATGCCCAGGTGTTGTTACCGATTGAAAATGCGCCAGAAGTGCTTGCTGGCGACCTGCCACCAAGTGAGTTGGGTGTCTCCGCGATGGACGAGTTTACCCTGCAGATCAGCATGAGGGACCCCACACCCTATTTTCTTGCCTTGCTCAGCCATTCTTCTACCTACCCGGTCCATCGCTCCAGCGTGGAAGAGCACGGCTCAGCATTTTCCCGTCCCGGCAACCTGGTATCCAATGGCGCATATGTTTTGAGTGAATGGGTCATTCGTTCACGTATTACGTTACTTAAAAACGAAAATTATTGGGGTGCAGACAACGTTATCCTGGAGAAGGTTAATTATTTTCCATTTGAAGACCGGTCCACCGCGTTAAAACGTTTCCGGGCCGGAAAACTGCATTGGACTTCCGGGGTTCCCAACAATCAGTTCAAGTGGCTGCAAAAACATTATCCTGATGAGCTGGTGATCAGTCCATGGCTGGGCTCATACTACTTTGGCTTTAATCTGGAGCGCGAACCCTTTATAGAGAACCCGGGGCTTCGCATGGCATTGATACTGGCGCTCGACAGGGACCTGCTGACGGATAAAGTGACGCAGTTTGGTGAGTTGCCCTCTTATACACTGGTGCCTCCCGGTATCATGGATTATGTATCACCGGTGCCCGAGTGGGCAGAGTGGACCCAGGCAGAGCGTGAAGCTGAAGCAAAACGTCTCTATGCCGAATCTGGTTATTCAGAGGAAAACCCACTGCAGTTTGAAATTCGTTACACCGCCGGAGAGAACAATAAGAAGATGGCACTGGCCGCGTCTTCCCTGTGGAAGCAGGTTTTGGGTGTGCAGGCGACATTACTCAACGAAGAGTACAAGGTATTCTTACAGAACCGGGAGCGAAAAATACTTACGCAGGTATTTCAGGCAGGCTGGATCAGCGACTATGCTGACCCTTATAGCTTTCTTAACCTGTTCCGTACCGGTCACGGACGTAATGATTACGGTTATACCAATAGTCTGTACGATGCACTTCTCGACGAGGTGGCGGCCGAGCGCATCCCGTCACGGCGCAGACGTCTGATGTATGAAACCGAGCGTCTGCTGTTGGCGGATGTGCCTTTTATACCGATCTACACTTATGTGACCAAGCGCATGGTCAACCCGCGCCTGAAAGGCTGGCAAAGCAATGTAATGGATCACCACTACAGTAAAGATATGTATTTCCTCAAGGCCGCGTCTGATAAGTCGCCTGCCGTGGTCGAGGAAATTGAGATCAGTGAAATCGTGAGCGAAGAAACGACGACAACTATTTTACTGGAGGAGCTTGACGTACCCATAGAGGGAGATGAAGCCCTGTTAAACGAGCAGGAGTCACCGCCTGCTGAAGCTATGGAAACAGTGGTGCCCGAACAGGAGTTGCTGCCGGAGAAGAAAGAAACGGACGATCCAGGTGAAGAAGCCGGGACTGGTGATGCGGCCATTGTGGAGGAATCTCTGGAATGATCAAGGATTCCGGTATGGCAAGATACGCTTTGTGGCGTTTGCTGGGTTTGATTCCAACGCTGTTGATTATGATAACGGTGGCGTTTTTTCTGATGCGGGTGGCACCGGGTGGACCGTTTGATTCTGAAATGTTATTGCCCCCGGATATCGAAGCCAACCTGAATGCCAGGTATCACATGGATGAGCCGCTATTACAGCAATATTTTCGCTATCTCAGCCAGGTTGCCGTTCTTGATTTTGGTCCATCTATTCAATACAAGGACTGGACCGTTAACGAATTGATAGGCCAGGGTATGCCGGTTTCACTGACCATAGGTCTGGCCGCAATGGTACTGGCTTTTATTCTAGGGACGTTTCTGGGTATTACTGCGGCTTTGCGAAAAAACACACGGGTTGATTATTCGTTGATGGGGGTGGCCATGCTTGGCATTTCGATCCCCAATTTTGTGATTGCACCGGTATTGATACTATTGCTGGCCGTTTATGCCGGATGGTTGCCTGCAGGCGGTTGGGACTGGAGTGTTGCGAGCATGGTGCTGCCGGTGGTGACGCTTTCGCTACCGGTGACTGCTTATATTGCGCGTCTGACCCGGGGCAGCATGATTGAGGTGATGCATAGCAATTTTATCCGCTGCGCGCGTGCCAAGGGATTGCCGGAAAGCCTGGTGATTCGCCGGCATGCATTAAGACCGGCTTTGTTACCGGTTATCTCGTTTCTGGGTCCGGCAACCGCTGGCATGATCAGCGGCTCGGTCGTCATTGAGCGCGTTTTTTCTATCCCCGGGCTGGGCAGCTACTTTGTACAAGGGGCACTCAATCGTGATTACACGCTGGTCATGGGCGTAGTGATTTTCTATGGTGTGCTGATCATTTTGCTCAATTTCATCGTGGATATGATCTACGCATGGCTCGATCCCAAGGTTCGATATGACGAATAAAACTGACAATCCTGCTATCGATCCTTTCGAAGCGGCGCTGGGTGTCAGCGACGTCAAGGGGCGTTCGCTCTGGCAGGATGCCTGGCATCGCTTACTTAAAAACCGTGCCGCGGTTTACAGTGCTTTTATTATGGCGGCCATGTTTTTGATGATTGTATTCGGGCCAATGGTAATCTCCTGGGAGTCTGACTTTACTGACTGGGACTTCACCTCATCACCGCCAAGTTTTGGCAGCGGACACTGGCTCGGCACCGATGCAGTAGGGCGGGATTTATTGGTGCGCACGCTGGAAGGCGGCCGAATTTCGTTGATGGTCGGGCTGGTAGCAACCATCGTCAGTTTGTTGCTCGGCGTCAGTTATGGTGCCACGGCCGGATATTTTGGTGGCGCGGTGGATCGCATCATGATGCGCATAGTAGATATTATCTACGCATTGCCGTTCATGTTTTTTGTCATTTTACTGATGGTGGTTTTTGGCCGGCACATTTTACTGATCTTTGTGGCCATCGGTGCGATTAACTGGCTTGATATGGCACGTATTGTCCGCGGCCAGACTCTGGGTTTGAAAAACACCGAGTTCGTTGAGGCTGCAAAAGCCTGCGGGGTGAGTGACTGGGACATCATCCGGCGCCATATCACCCCGAACCTGCTGGGAGTGGTGATTATATATGTGACCCTGACCATTCCCCAGGTTATCCTGATCGAGTCATTTCTAAGTTTCCTTGGGCTTGGTGTGCAAGAACCCATGAGTTCCTGGGGCGCGCTGGTCAGCGATGGGGCACAGGATATGGAATCTGCCCCCTGGACGTTAATAGTACCCTCCGTATTCCTCACGATGACCTTGTACTGTTTCAACTTTATCGGTGATGGCTTGCGTGATGCACTCGATCCCAAGGACCACTTCTAGTGCACTTTCAATGTGATAATTACAGATTCAGTTGGATTGTCAGCTTTCATGGCACCAAGAGTAGGCGCTTGAGGCGAGCTGCACATAAGCTCACAGGTAATGGCCTTAGCTCCTGGCAAGAGGGCGTGCACTAATGCCGTTGCTGGAAGTAAAGGATCTGGATGTTGGCTTTGATACACCGGAAGGTGAGGTTCATGCGGTTAACTATCTGAATTTCTCGATTGAAGCCGGAGAAACACTGGCCCTTGTCGGTGAATCGGGTTCCGGTAAAACCCAGTCCGTGATGGGTGTCCTGGGACTGTTGGCCGAGAATGGCCATGTCACCGGCCAGGCCCTGTTTAAGGGCAAAGATCTGTTGCAAATGAGTACTGCGGAACTGAATCAGCATCGAGGCAATGAAATTGCAATGATATTTCAGGATCCGATGACCTCCCTGAACCCATACCTGCGTATTGACCGGCAAATGATCGAGGTAATCATCCATCACAAGGGATTGAAAAAAGCCGAGGCCTTGGCGCAAGCGGTGGAAATGCTGCGTGCGGTACATATACCGGACCCCGAACGAATAATCCGTCAGTTTCCACACGAACTTTCCGGTGGTATGCGGCAGAAGGTGATGGTGGCGATGGGCTTATTGAGCGAACCGGAGCTTCTGATCGCGGATGAGCCCACCGCAGCCCTTGACGTGACGGTACAGGTACAGGTCACTCACCTGATGAGTGCCTTACGGGAAAAATCAAATACCGCGATTATTTTGATTTCCCATGACCTCGGTATCGTGGCCGGATTATGTGACCGGGTGCTGGTAATGTATGCCGGTGAGGCGCTTGAGTGCGGCTCGGTAAATCAGATTTACTACGATCCCAAGCACCCTTATACACAGGGACTGTTGAAGTCCGTACCCCGGCTCGATCAGCCGGAAGACAGGGAACTGGAAACCATCGCCGGTAATCCGCCTAACCTTCTGGCTTTGCCGGGCGGTTGCAAATTCCGTGATCGTTGCCCCAGCGCATTTGATGCATGTAGTGAAAAACCACCAATGCAGGTAGATGAGGATCGCCACGCATTCCGCTGCTTCCTGGGTGCCGAAGAATGAATGACAGGGTGATGAGAGTTCAGGACCTCGCAGTGCACTTCAAGCTGCGTGAAGGCGGACTCATGCGGTCAAAGACACATACGATCAAAGCGGTCGATGGCGTGAGCTTTGACCTTGATGCCGGGGAAACACTGGGTGTTGTGGGTGAGTCAGGCTGTGGTAAATCAACCCTTGCCCGTGCCCTGTTAGCCCTGGTTAAGCCATGTCGTGGCCGTGTGCTGTGGTTAGGCGAAGACCTGAACAAGCTGGATGACGAAGCATTAAGGAAAAAGCGCCTGGATATGCAAATCGTTTTCCAGGATCCTTTGGCTGCACTGAATCCACGCATGACAGTACGCGATATTATTGCCGAACCCTTGTGGACGTTTTTTCCAAAAATTGCACGGGTGCAGGTCGATGAGCGTGTGCGCGGGGTGATGAAGATGGTGGGGTTGCTGCCAAACCAGGTCAACCGTTTCCCACACGAGTTTTCAGCAGGCCAGTGCCAGAGAATTGGTATTGCCCGCGCCCTGATACTGAATCCGAAGTTGGTTATTTGCGACGAACCGGTCAGTGCCCTGGATGTGTCAATACAGGCGCAAATCGTTAACCTGTTAAAGGATTTACAGAAAAAACTGAACCTGTCGCTGGTGTTTATTGCACATGATTTATCCGTGGTTAAACACATCAGCGATCGTGTCATGGTGATGTATCTCGGGCGGGCGATGGAGCTTTCCCGACGCGACTCGTTATACAGGAAGCCGTTACACCCCTATACCAGCGCCCTGATCAAGGCGGTTCCGGTGCCTGATCCGAAACTGGCCAGGGCTGCCAGCGACACCGGACTGACGGGCGACATGCCATCACCTCTGAATCCACCTTCAGGCTGTGTCTTTCATAGTCGGTGTCCATTTTCGATAAAACGGTGCCAGATAGAGGTACCGGCCCTCAGGCGAATGGAAAGCGGTGACTGGGTCGCATGTCATCGGGCTGAAGAACTTGACTTGACCATTGGCAAAAGCGGTTAGAATACGCCCCAACCGATGAAATGAGATTTGATAGAGGAAATTGGAATGATCCGAATTAACCTTCGAGCCTTGGCACTAGTGTCTGTTATATTGCTAACGAGTGCCTGCCAGTCCACAAAAGTGATCAGTGAATGGGATGCCGGCCGCGACAATATAAACAAGCGGGAAAGAGTCGCCGTAGTTGCGATGATGCCGGAGTCTTTGCAGCGACTCACCGTTGAGCAGGAAATTGTAAGGGTCATGCGAAAATCGGGCAGGAATGCACTGGTATCCAGTGATATCCCCGGCCTATCCGGTCGTTTGACCAGGGAAACTGCTGAACCGGCCCTCAGAGCTGCAAGCGTGGATGCTGTTATTGTTGTATTTATGACCAGTGGCGGTAAAGGTGAGCGTCTGGAGCGGGCCGATTATTACGCTGTCCTGGTAGGTTCCGGGTTTTATGGCGGTGGTTATGGGTGGTTTGCACCCGGATTCACGAATGTTTATACCGTTCAAGAGGGCGCTGGTTACTATGCACAGGAAAACTTTCTCTATGTTGAAACGACATATTTCGACATCGTGGATGACCGGGCCAAGTGGAGCATGATCACGCGTTCCAAAGATCTCGATCATAACGATACCGCCAAGGATGTTGCCAAGAAAATCACTTCAAAGATGAAATCCACGGGGACCCTCTAGGGTTCCTTCAGGCCCACAGGTATGTCCAACGATCATCCCGAACGCATCAAGCTGGAATCCGGGCTCGCCCGATTAGGGCTGGATGTACCACCAAGTGGCATTAATGACCTGCTCACCTATATGGTGTTGCTCAAGGAGTGGTCAGGCACCTACAACCTGGTTGCACCGCGTGAACGAGACTTTTTACTGACTCGCCATGTTCTTGATTCGCTGTCGATAGCACCATGGCTTATACAGGGTTCCTTGCTGGATGTTGGTACCGGTGCCGGCTTGCCCGGCTTGCCCCTGGCAATTACCAGGCCGGATACGGAGGTCACGCTGATCGACAGTGCGGGCAAAAAGATACGATTCATCCGGCACGTCGGGCGTACGCTTAAGCTGATCAATATCCACCCGCTTCATCAGCGCGTCGAAGATCTGGCTGAAGATCTGACTTTTACTAATATCACATCCCGGGCTTTTGCTTCACTGAAGGAGTTTGTAGAGGCAGTAAGGCCCTGTGTGGATAAAACCACCCGCTTACTGGCAATGAAAGGTGCTCATCCTGATCAGGAGCTTGAAGAATTGCCCGATTGGATCAATGTGGAATCGGTACAACAATTAACCGTGCCGTATTTGCATGCAGAGCGGCACGTCGTCATTATGTCGACCTCAAATTAAACAAGACAATAAAGTAAACCAAACCATGGCAAGAATTATTGCAGTCGCCAATCAAAAGGGCGGCGTCGGAAAAACCACAACCTGTGTAAACCTGGCTTCCGCATTGGCAGATATGAAATACCGCACTCTGTTGATTGATCTTGATCCGCAAGGCAATGCCTCTGTGGGCTGTGGGATCAATTCGCGTGAGCTTGAGGTCTCGGCACTTGAGGTGCTGCAGGCAGAGTGTGATATTCCCGAAGCCATGGTTCAGCTTGAAGAACTTGGTTTTGATGTGTTGCCGTCAAACAGCGACCTGACTGCGGCGGAAATTTCATTGCTACAGGTTGATGAGCGTGAAAACCGCCTGAAAAAAGCATTGGAAAAAGTTGCACATCAATACGCCTGGATCATCATCGACTGCCCGCCTTCTTTGAATATGCTGACCTTGAATGCGTTGACGGCGGCGAATAGCGTGTTGATTCCGATGCAGTGTGAGTATTACGCCCTTGAAGGGCTCGCTTCACTACTGGAGACCATCGAACAGGTACGTAGCAGCGTCAATCCGGGGCTGGAGATCGAGGGTCTGTTGCGCACCATGTTTGATGGACGTAACAATCTGTCCAACGCGGTATCTGACCAACTGATCGAGCATTTTGGCGATCGTGTTTATCGAACACTGATACCACGTAACGTGCGTGTAGCCGAGGCACCTAGTCATGGCTTGCCGGTATTGAGATATGATCCGTCGTCACGCGGCGCGATTGCCTATCTCGGTCTCGCTGGTGAAATGCTGCGTAGAAGCCGCAAAAGACAACAAGGTTAGAACAGGTTTGTTTACACGTCATACCGATATCCGGTACGTTTAGTTCACATTATTTTATTTAAATTGATAATATGATTTATCAGTTGTGGAAAAATAGTTAATGGCAGCAAAAAAGAACCCACTCGGTCGTAACCTGAGTTCAATGCTCAGCAAATCCGCTTTACAGCATGCAGTGGACAATGTGAGCGGCGAATCATCCGGTAGCGACTCCTTAAGAAGTTTGCCGCTAGACCTGATCACACCCGGGCCGTTTCAGCCGCGTTCAATTTTTGATGAAGACCGTTTGCAGGAACTGGCTGACTCCATTCGTCATCAGGGCGTCATTCAGCCGGTCGTCGTACGTGTACGTGGAAAAGACAACTACGAGCTGATAGCGGGCGAACGGCGTTGGCGGGCGGCGCAAATAGCAGGAATTGAGAAAATTCCGGCGATTGTGCGCGAAGTACCCGATGAGATTGCCATTGCCATGGCGCTGGTCGAAAACATTCAGCGAGAGAATCTGAACCCGATTGAAGAGGCGACGGCCTTAAGACGGTTGGTAGATGAATTTCAGATGACCCACCAGGAAGCCGGTGATGCGGTTGGACGTTCACGTTCTGCGGTGTCCAATCTTTTGCGTTTATTGGAATTGTCCCAGGAGGTTCGTGAACTGGTTGATGCGAAGCACCTGGAAATGGGTCACGCGCGCGCCCTGTTAACGCTTGAGCCCTCCCTGCAGGCGCAGGCTGCCCGGGAAGTGGTTAGCAAGGATCTGTCAGTGCGCGAAACCGAACAATTGGTCCGGCGTCTGAAAAACCCGCCGGTAGTCAAAACATTTGTGCTTGATCCTGATGTGCAGCAATTGCAGGAGAGGCTGGCAGAAAAGCTCTGTGCAAAGGTCAAGCTGACCTATAACGCCAGGGGCAAGGGAAAGTTGGTTATCGCTTATAATTCGGCGGACGAACTGGATGGGATCCTGGAGCATCTGGGTCTGGAAACTGACTGAACGATTATTGATCAAGATCAAAGATAAATCCTCCGTCTGTCGCTATGATTCACCTCGCTAATTAACCATATTTATTCACCAGAAGGTATTCATCATGCAAGGTTATCCTCATTTCTATGTTGCCAGCGCATCCGCTGTAAACGAAGGCAATGTTGTCGTTACCGGCGAAGGCTTGCCGGATCTGGAAACTGCGTCTCCGCCACAGTTTGACGGACCCCTGGGTGTCTGGTCTCCGGAAACCCTGTTTTCAGCAGCGGTTGCCGATTGCTTCATACTGACTTTCCGTGCGATAGCACGTGCTTCCAAGTTTGAATGGACATCGTTGGAATGCAAGGCAGAAGGTGTGCTCGAACGGCCTGAGAAGATGACTTATTTCACCACCTTCAATGTGCATGCGGTGTTACATGCACCCGCAGGCGCGAAAGTTGAACTGGCGGAACGGTTGTTGGAAAAAGCAGAAGCCCTTTGCCTGATTACCGCTTCACTGAAGTCCGAAGTGGTTCTGACAACAGAAATTATTATCGACTAAACCAGGGAAGCCTCATGAGTTACTAAGAGTAGGCGCATTTTTAGGCGATCAGAGGCTCCCAAGAAACCTGCGGTTTTTAATGACGGCATCTGCCACGAGGTTTTCCGGCCTGGTGGTTGTTGCCTTTTGGGCGTGTGTTAATCTGTCAATGCAAGAGGTTTGTGGTTGGGTGACGGATAGAGCCGGGCAACGAGGACGGGTAAATGACCGCTGAGAATAGTCAACTGGTAAGCCGGAGCTTGAGAATTCAGTCCATTGTGGCACTGATACTGGCCGGCGGTTTGTTACTGGTTGGGCCGGTCGCGGCTTACTCATCCATGTTTGGCAGCCTGTCGGCTTATTTACCGGCGTTATTATTTGCCATGGTGGTCGCCCCGAAATTCGGTTCGGACAGCGCCACTTTTCTGCGTACTGCAGCAATAGCCGAGGTCGCAAAAATATTTCTGACCGGTCTGTTATGCGCGGCGGTATTTATCTGGGTAAAACCGCTTTCCCCCGGTTGGTTCTTTGCCGGTATGGCAGCCGTAATTTTTAGCGGCCGGTTTGGATTGCTGTTCAGTGCAGGTCAATAGTTCTCCGGTTACGGGGTAAAGCGCTCACATAGGAGCTATCGATGAGTCCAAAAAAACTCATCAGCCGATGGGTTGAAACATTCAACAGCGGCGATGCCGATGCGCTGGCTGATTTCTATTCCGAAAGTGCCATTAACCACCAGGTGGCTGAAAAACCGGTTGAAGGCAGGGCGGCCATCAGAGAAATGTTCGCAACGGAATTTGCGAACGCCGAAATGACATGCCTGGTTGAGAATATTTTTGAAGATGGTGAATGGGCCATATTGGAATGGAAAGATCCGCTGGGTTTGAGAGGCTGCGGGTTTTTCCACGTACAAAATGGGAAAATAACTTTCCAGAGAGGTTATTGGGACAAGTTGTCATTTCTTAAAATGCATGATTTACCCATACCCTGGATGCAGTGAGATATGCACTACCTCAGTGTTTCAGACCGTAATGCCTGGCGAACCTGGCTAGCTGAGAACCATGCCAGTGAAAAGGAAGTGTGGTTGGCCTATTACAAGAAGCACACCGGCAAGGCTTCTGTCAGCTACATGGATTCTGTAAAGGAGGCGCTGTGTTTTGGCTGGATCGACGGCCTCAAAAGACGGTTAGATGATGAGAGGTACACACATAGATTTACACCCCGTAGAGCAACCAGCAAATGGTCACCCCAGAACATCAAACTGGCGAAGGAACTGATTGAATCCGGTGAAATGAAGGAAGCCGGGCTTGCGGCGTTTAAACAAAGAGTGCCCTATGATGAGGAACTACAGAAAGTTTTGAGTGCAAAGGAAATTCCCCTCACAGCCGAAACAGAGAAGGGCCTAAAGGCCAGTAAAAAAGCCTGGAACAATTTTAACCAGATGGCAGCAGGTTACCGTAAACAGTATGTTAGCTGGATTCAAAGTGCTAAAAGACCGGAAACCAGGAAGAGAAGATTGGCAGAGGCAGTCAGCTTGCTTGAAAAGAACCAGAAACCGGGAGTGAAATAATTGAAACCGTGGCAGGAAACACATAGCAAATGAAATCCATCAGCCTGGAAGGGAAAGAAATATTTCCGTCAAAAATAGTTTGCATCGGAAGAAATTATGTCGATCACATCAAAGAGCTCGGTAATGAGATACCGGAGGAGCCGGTTATTTTCATTAAACCCAACTCGTCCATTGCCGCTGATATTCAGACCAATGAATCTGACGAAATCCATTTCGAGGGTGAAATCAGCATCGTGGTCCGGTCCGGTGAATTATTCGGAGTAGGGTTTGGGCTCGATCTCACAAAGAGAAAACTTCAATCCAGACTAAAAGCTAAGGGATTGCCGTGGGAGCGCTCAAAGGCCTTTGATGGTGCAGCTGTGTTCAGTGAGTTTTCGGCTTTTGAAGGGCAGGTCAGTGACCTGAGGTTGGAGCTCTATATCAATGAACATTTAATACAGCAAGGCGGTTGTGAACTGATGATGTACAAACCGGCCGAAATAATCGCGGAGGTCAAAAGTTTTCTTTCTCTTGAGGACGGCGACCTGATCATGACAGGCACTCCCGCCGGTGTGGGACCGCTTAAGGCAGGTGACCGGTTTGACGGTAAAATATTCGAAAATGACACACTGATTGTCGAGGGCTCGTGGGTGGTGCAATGAGAGTGGTTGAAATTACAAGTGAGCCGGTAGAGCTCTACAAGATTTTGAAATTTGAGGGCATGGTCGGATCCGGTGGTGAGGCCAAGCAGCTTATTTCTGAAGGTTATGTGCTGGTAAATGGTAAAGTGGAAACCCGCAAGCGGAAAAAAATCGTTGCGGGCGATACCATTGAGTTTGCGCAAGAGATTATCCGTATACAATTAAGTTGACAGGTTTTAGAGTTGGAAATACAAGATGAATAATAACGATGTTTTGCGTCGTATCCGTTACACCTTCAATTTTGACGATACGAAAATGATCAGTATTTCTGAACTGGGCGGGCTTCAGGTTACACGCGCCCAGATCAGTGACTGGCTGAAAAAAGAGGATGATCCTGATTATCAGACGTGCAGTGATGTGCAACTGGCCATGTTTCTTAATGGTTTGATTGTCGATAAAAGGGGAAGAAAAGATGGTCCGCAGCCTGAGCCGGAAAAGAAACTGACCAACAATATTGTTTTCAGAAAATTGAAAATAGCACTCAACCTGCAGGCTGATGATGTCCTGAAGCTGATTAAAAAGGCAGACTTCAGTATGAGCAAACACGAGCTAAGCGCGTTTTTTCGAAAACCGGATCATAAACACTACCGGGAATGTAAAGATCAGGTTCTGAGGTACTTTTTGAAGGGTCTCCAACTCGAACATAGAAGCTGATTGCTACATTCGTCTGTGGTCGTGATTAATTCTCATGCAACAGCTACTGAGAGATAACAGCCTGATTTTGATGGAGGCGGCGATTGTCGAATCGCTGCGGCGCTCCAGTCACGTTGATCTTCATCCGCTGCTGGTTAACGCTCCGCTCATCTACGAGGGGACCGGCCGACAGGCCCTCGCAAAGCTCTATCAAAATTACATTGATATTGCACTTGAAGCAAAAACACCTTTCCTGATGTGTACACCAACCTGGAGAGCGAATAAGGAAAGGGTTTCTGAAACAGGGATTAACCCCGCCGTAAATATAGATGCTACACGTTTTCTGCAGGATATACGCGAGTTGCAAAAGCAAGGTCGTGAAAACATCAAAATTGGCGGCCTGATCGGCTGTAAAAACGACTGCTATCTACCCCAAGAGGCTTTATCCGCAACACAGGCGGAGAAGTTTCATACATGGCAGATCGAGCAACTGAAACAAGGGGGTGTTGATTTTATTATCGCGGAAACACTGCCCGATATTAACGAGGCCATTGGTATCGCGAAGGCACTGGAAAATTCTGGTCTGCCTTATTTTATGAGTTTCGTTATTTCACGCGATGGGCGGGTTCTGGATGGTACGGATCTTTACACCGCCATAATGATGATTGATGCCAATACTGATCGGCAGCCGCTTGGTTTTATGGTCAACTGCGCCTATCCATCCTTTCTAAAGGCAGAAACTCAACCCCCGGAGCTTTTCAAAAGGCTGGTTGGCTACCTGGCAAACGCTTCATCGAGAGATCATTGTGATCTCGATGGTTCGGAATCATTGTTAATGGAAAGTGTATCTGACTGGGGTGAGATGATGCTTGAATTAAACAGGGCTTACGGGGTGAAAGTTCTCGGTGGATGCTGCGGTACAAATGAGCAACATCTTCAGTATATTGTTGACGGGTGAAATCAGATTTAGCCATGCAAACTACACTGGAAGACATCATATCGGCATCAGGCATCGTTTATAAAGAAATGCCGGCGACACCACAATACCGATGGCCAATGTTGTGTGAACGCCTGGGCACTGAGGTTTGGGTAAAGCATGAAAACCACAGTCCGGTAGGTGCGTTCAAGATACGCGGGGGTCTGGTTTACTTTGACCACCTCATCCAGTCCGGGCAGCGCCCACATGGAGTCATTGCTGCGACACGTGGCAATCATGGCCAGTCGGTGGCTTATGCCGCGCGCCGTTACGATATTCCGGCCACCATCGTGGTGCCTCACGGTAACAGTCCTGAAAAGAATTCGGCCATGCACGCACTGGGTGCGAATCTGATCGAACATGGTGATGATTTTCAGGCTTCCCGCGAGTTTGCCCAGATCCTGGCCAAAGAGCAGGCCTTACATCTGGTACCCTCGTTTCATCCGCTGTTGGTGGCCGGTGTGGCGACCTACTGTTTGGAGTTACTACAAAACATCAGGGATATTGATGTTGTATATGTCCCCATCGGGCTTGGTTCCGGTATATGTGCAATGCTGGCAGCACGTGACGCGCTGAAACTGCAGACCGGGGTGGTGGGTGTTGTATCGGCCCATGCAAAGGCTTATGCAAAGTCATTCAGCGCCGGATACCCGGTTGAATCACCGGTCACCACGCAATTATCGGATGGTATGGCCTGCCGTGTACCGGAGCCGGAAGCACTTGAACTGATACTGCAGGGTGTTGATCGCATCGTACAGGTTACAGATGATGAGGTGTCGGCCGCGATGCGTATGATGTTCGAGTGTACGCATAATGTTTGCGAGGGTGCAGGTGCGGCGGCACTGGCCGCTGCAATACAGGAAAAAACCAAGGTACGTGGTCGCAAAGTCGCTGTTATCGCAACCGGTGGTAATGTAGACAAGGATGTTTTTGCAGAGGTTTTAAATCAACACTGAGGAAGCGTTTTAATGTCAAAAGTTAAACTGATCCTGGCGGCACTTTTTTCACTGTTCTTTCATGTAGCAGTGTTTGCAGCAGGGCCAATCCTTAATGACCCACGTCAAACTGTTGAAGAAACAGAGCGTGCTTTTGCCGAGACCATGGCTCAACGTGATTTTGAAAAATTCAAAACGTTCCTGTCTGAAGAGGCTGTGTTCTTTTCCGGCGAAACCGCGTTACGCGGCAAACAGCAGATAGCCGATGCCTGGCAGGCCTATTTCAAGGAACCACAAGCCCCGTTCTCCTGGGAGCCGAAATCTGTTGAAGTACTGGAATCAGGAACACTGGCCTGGAGTACGGGCCCGGTTTACGATGCTGAAGGCAAGGAAGTTGCCACGTTCAACTCGGTGTGGCAACTCGATGCATCGCAACAATGGCGCATTGTTTTTGACAAGGGAAATGCCGTCTGTAGTTGCCCGTAGGGTGGATATTTATATCCACCATCCCAGCGTCAATTTGAAATGAAAAACATAAACAAACCTATCCTGCTCGACAAAAGAAGCCTCAGCGTTGCCGCAAAATCAGTTGCGCTGATGGACAAGGACTTCGCAAGAACACTGGCACAACTTGGCCCGCCACCCTTGTGGGAAAGAGAGCAGGGCTTCGTGACCCTGATCCGTATCATTCTGGAGCAACAGGTCTCACTGGCTTCGGCCGATGCCATGTTTCAACGCCTGAAAAAAAACATCAATCCCCTTACGCCAACCACGGTAACCGAAGCAGGGGAGTCATTTTTACGCTCTTTTGGGGTAACCCGACAAAAAGCCGGATACTTCATTAACGTTGCCCGGGCAATCCAAAGCGGTGAACTGGATATTGAAGCATTGGCGCAGGAAAGTGACGAAATCGCGATTGAAAAACTCACATCTGTAAAAGGTGTCGGCCAGTGGACCGCAAAAATCTACCTGTTAATGGCGCTATGCCGCCCGGATGTCTGGCCCGTGGGGGATGTGGCCCTGGCGACAGCGTTCAAAAACCTGAAAGGCAGGTCAGAAAGACCAACACAACCGGAACTGAGCGAAATTGCACAAGCCTGGCGTCCACATCGTGC
>Ga0055584_100002839_pt1 | contig 17181 bp, 14 predicted proteins | sample OSDHelmetaG_FD_58716 | JGI IMG/M metagenome (GOLD analysis project Ga0055584, IMG submission 58716) | Pelagic marine sediment microbial communities from the LTER site Helgoland, North Sea, for post-phytoplankton bloom and carbon turnover... | ecosystem: Environmental > Aquatic > Marine >... | reverse complement strand
TCATAAAATTGATGTAATAGCCTCAAAATTGGGCATAATTGGTTATGTAAACAAGGTTGATTAAAAAAAGGATAAAAAAGTGGTCTTACTGCCGCCTGATTATACCTTTTTCCCACCTTTTAATTGAGCCTGCATCTCATGCAGTTGATCCCATTTTTCTTCTAAGGCCAACTTTGCTTGCTCACCCCATGTACTTGGGTCGTGGACTTTGTACTGTGGCCCAGCCTTCAATAATATTTCTTTGATTTTGTCTGGTCCAGAATTAATAACATGATTATAGGTATTAATTCCATCTGCATTGAGCAATTGCTCAATCTTTGGCCCAACGCCTTCAATTTTTTTCAAATCATCACCATTACCCGACTTTATAATTTTTGCCTTGGTTTTGGCTTTAGACTTTTCCTTGGGAGCACTGCTTTTGGTGATTATCGCTTTACCATCATTTGCTTCTTTTTTCGTCGAGGACGCCTTCTCTTGAGCAATGACTTTAGCCGCGGATAACGAGGCATTGAAATCTGCTTCTCGTTTCTTACTTAAATCCAGCTCTGCTCTAAGCTGGTTAATCAACTGATCTTGCGTTTGCAACTTAGCCTCTAAAACCGAAGTAGATTGGGTTGAACTCGGTTTAACCGCATCCATTCTAAGCCTGCTATTCTTGTCCTCCAAAATTTTAACCTTTTCGCTTAAGGTTATGATTTCCAGCTTACTGTCTTCAACGCCTAATGACTCTGCCTTAAGAAGCTGTAACTCAGATTCCGTTTCTTTATGTTTCCTCCTCCATGTATTTACCGCTATTCTGCCGAGCCATAGGCCCAATAAAAAAGCGATAATCAACATCACGATTATTTCAATTAAATGTTCTGTGAAGGTTCCTGTACCTGGTCCTTGAATTGGGTTTTGTCCAAATATGTCTAAAAGTATCATTACCGTATTTTTATTGCCTATCGATTATTATTTCAACCCTACGATTGTATGCATGGCCAACGTCTGAGTCACTTCCATTGCGGGGTTCTGTTTCTCCCTTTGAGCTTGTAATTATGCGCATAGGGTTAACGCCTCTATCCCAAATCATTTTTTTAACCACCCATGCTCTTTTCCTACCAATTTGGTGGTCTTCTCCTTGATCGCCTTCATCATCAGAATGTCCAACGACGTATACCTTAACATTGGGGTCACTTTTCATCAAGGACACTAAGCCATTGACATAAGCCCTCAACGCTGGTGTCATATTTTTCTTAATGGAGCCTTTGGGAAAATAAATGGTGGCTCGATTATCAATGTCTCCAGCGTAAGCACCAGCTACTTCAGAAGATGCATTGTCTTCCGAGGCGTTGTCCGTTGCGTCTGATTCATCTGTATACTCTGTGTCATCCGAATTATTGGCACTATTTGAATCGTCTGTTTCGCTAGATTCATCTACCCATTCGTCTGTAGTTTCACTATCCGAATCATCTATAATTTCATCGTAACCCTCGTCCGCTCCGGTGGATATGATAGTAAATTGCACCGCTTCAAGACTTGTTTTATCGTCCACCGAGGTCATTGCATCAAAGTTTACACGTGTTTGCAACCTGTTTATATCAAAATGATCTTCAAGTAAAGACTTTACGTTATCTGCCCTTTCTTGGCCAAGGTCGTTGCCATTTTGCTCATTACTAAAATACATTCCATTAACCAATAAGGTATCTGTCTCACCTACTTTAGAAAGTAACTCGTCTCGTGTCTCATTGAATTGATCTCCGATAATTGGTTCGGCAGAGTTAAACTGAAAACTTAAAGGTCGAAAAGACTCTTCAGTAGCATCATGATTTTTAGGATTGTCTGTGAGATTCAGAGAAATATCCCCACAAACCTGTTTTATTTTACATAGGTAATAATATGATCCAGCAACTAGTAACCCTAAAAAAAGAATCACTGGAATAAAGCGTTTTGACCCCATTTTCTTACTTCGTTTCCGTTATTCGAAGATATGTTATTTTGATTAACCCTTAATCCTATAGTACTCCACAATCTTCAAGGCTTCGTCATACAAAAAGTCTTTGAGGCTTTTCGGTTCAATTATTTTAATGTTTGAACCCATTGAAAGCAATGTGCTTTTTAGTTCATAATTAAGTATCGCCTGGAGTTCTATAGTGACAAGCTTTTCATTTTTTGAAATACATTTTTGACTGGAGTGAATTGGTTGACTTTCAATGTATTGATATTCTCTTGGCGACAGTTCAAAGATTATTTGAATCGGCTCTTCAGACGTAATACTAACCCCCACAGCATCCTTATAATACGCTTGTACGTCAAAATCACTCATTCTGTATGGTGTCGCGTAATCAGGTTCAATTCGTATCATCCGTTCAAGTGCTAGCGTTCTTAAACTTTTGTATGCCTCATGATAACCAATCATGTACCATCGGTTTCTATATTCTTTCAAAAAATAGGGATGGATGGTGTGCGTTTTAACCGAATTTGAACTAAACGAATTGTATTCAATAATCACTGTTGTTTGTTGCCGGATATGTTGAAGTAGTTCGTTTATATGACGACTTCCGCCATCTGTTGTACTTTTTTCGAATTCAATGATGTCACCAAGTGCTGTTGTATCATTCTGTTTAACATGAAGTTCTACCTTGTCACTTAGTTTCTCAACTGCCTCAGAGAAAGTTGAAAATAATCCCACCTGACTATATTGCTTCAGCACGTTCGCCGCAAATGCAATAGCAGTGAGCTCTTCTTTCTGCAATGGAATTTGATCGATGGAATACGCCTTATCTGCATATCGGTACCCTTCACCCTTCACATTTTCAATGGGAGCCATATAACCCAATTGCGCATTATTGCGCATAGCGTTTATATCCCCTGCGATTGTGCGCCACGAAACTTCGGCACCAACTGCATCGGTACATGCACCAATCAAGAGTTGCTTTGTTGCAATATTGTTGTTTATCAAACACCTGTTAATTGCTCGATACCGTACAAGTGCTTCCTTATTTGAAGGCATATTGAAAATTTACTTCATCATTTTTCATTAATGCAAATAGGCTGCATTGTGAGGTTGTTTGTTTGAATCAAAATTAAAGAATTATGGAAGACAGAATTTATAAACAACGATTTTTTGAGGCAGGATCATCAGAATTTTCAATTGCCGTTAACCGACACCGAGATGCGAATGGTGAATTTGTGTATATGCTAGATACGTCGGAGAATGTATATGATTATCTGGAGCTTTCTTTCCCTGTATTTAACTCATGGGCTGAAACTTGGACCTATATTAAACAAAACTACCCTGGCTGGTGGAACATGAAACCATTTTTCATCCATCCAAAAGTGAGTTCATTTATTCTCCTAGAACTTAAAAATGAACTCAGAGAGTTATCGATAGCAAGCAAAAAGTTTTGGAGAAACTGCATTCGTCCATTTTGGAGAAGCTGCCTTAAAGAAGACATTCAAGAATTATTAGGATAAATAAAACGATTAAAATGAAACAAACAGAATTAATGAACAAGCTCGGATTGGGCGCTGCTGGTGTTGTAATGCCAAATGGTTTGGCAAGGGTAAAGAATGAACCTGTTCGAGTGTACAATGGTTTTTTACGTTCCATTATGCACTACGGTTATGTCGATTTGAAAGAGCTCCTTTGCTCAGGAGATAAACTAACATTAGGACGTGAGAGCGACAACCCACATGATTTTTTCGCAGTAGGTGTTTTTTGGAAAGGCGTTAAGATTGGTTATCTACCAACAACAGAAAACATTGTTATTGCCAATTTGCTTGACTCTGGTATTTCCATGCACGCTTATATTGGAAAAATAGATCTTCAAGCCAATCCACAGCATGCCTTATCGGTTGTAATTTTTACAGATATAGTGGTAGCACTGCCAAGTGTGTCTTCCAAGTTTGTACCGAAACAAAAGACAACAATGAGAAAGGTTTATCAGAGTGCTTAGACTACTTAATAGCAGCCATGAGGTTAGACTTTTTCCGTTCCGAGACTGGTAAATTTGTACCATTAGACATCACGACATAGCCCCCGCTTTTGTTGTGAAAACTGTCTAAATGTGCCAGATTAATCAAATGAGAGGTGTGGATTCTAACAAATCTTGCTTGTTTTAACACTTGCTCAAAGTCCTTCAAGGTTTTGGATATCACCATAGGCATCTCGACATCTTTTAGAAACAGTTTTGTATAGTTACCGTATGCTTGAATATGTATGATGTCCTCAATCTTCTTCAGGTAAATTCCGTCTGTGGTATTCAACGCAATTTTTGCGCCGGCAGAAATTGTGCTTGGCAGTTTGATGATGTGGTCTATTTGTTCCTGCGGCAGTCTAAAACTACCCGTAGATGAATCCGTCATAATGCGATTAACCGTAGCTTGCAAATCATCTTGGTCAACAGGTTTTAATAGGTAATCAAAAACGCCATGTTTAAATGCTTTCAGCGCATACTGGTCGTAAGCCGTCGTAAAGACAACACGGAAATGGCCAAAGTTGGTTAATGCAGTTAGTAAATCGAAGCCAAGTCCATCCTTTAAACGAATGTCAAGAAATAGGACATCGGGTGTTATGTCAGTCAAAAGTTTAAGTCCTGACTTTACGGAATTGGCCGTTCCGATTATCTCGACCTTTGGACGCACCTCGGCTAGTTCCATCTGGAGAGACGCTATAGCTTGTTTTTCGTCGTCGATTATTACTGCTCTCATTTATCTGTTGATAGGTAGTTTAACAATAACGGCAGTTCCTGGATTTTTACCACCATTTACCGGGCTTAAAATCTTTAATGTACAAGGTTTGTTATACTGCTTCGACAGAATATCTAACCTGTCATTTATATTTTCAAGTGCTACGGAATGATGTTGATCGTGCAGATCTTCTGTAAATCCCACACCAGAATCGACAATTTTGCACACCAGATGGCCATCAAACAACTCAAATGAAACAGATATCTTTCCCTCGTTTAAAGGCGCTATTCCATGAATGACGGCATTCTCAACTATGGGCTGTAGTATCATTGGTGGAATCTGAATATTAAGGTTTTCATCCACTAAGTTATTAATTTCATAATCAAAAACCTGGTCGTATCGGTTACGCATAAGCTCCAGATACAAGGTTAATATCTCTGCCTCGTCTTCTAGTGGTATTAAGGGTTTATTGCTTTCTAGAATCTTACGCAAAAGCTTTGAAAACTTGCCTATGAAGCCATTGGCTTCCTTCATTTTACCCTGACCGTAATACCCTTTGATTGTGTTTAAAGAGTTGAATAAGAAATGCGGGTTCATTTGCATAATACCGGCTTTCTGTTCTGCAACCAAGTACGCTTTTTCCAGTTGGAGTTTATCAATTTTTATTTCGGACAATCGGTTTTGCAAGGTTAATTTTTCACGCCACGCCCGTAGCCTATTTTTTGTTACTAACCAGGTTAATCCTAAGACAGTTAAAACACTCAAAATGCGAAACCACCACAGACTCCAGAACGGTTTAAGCACTGTAAACTCAAAAAACACTGTTTTACTAATCATGCCTGTTTTGTGTATAGCGCGTAAGTTAAAGCGGTACGTGCCAGGCTCGAGGTTTTCGAATTGTATACCTCTATCCTGTGTTGTATGCCATGTTTCTTGCAAACCTTCGAGTGTATATTGATAGTCGACTTGTTGCAAGTGCTTGTATGTCACCGTATTAAAATCAAATCGAATGGTGTTCTCATTGTGTTTCAAAACTATATTGGAGTCATTTGGGCCAAACAGTGTAGGCCCAACGGTGGCACTAGTTAACTTAGGTGTAATTGGATTTGAAATGAACGGTTGCGAGCGTAAATCGTACGTCATCAAACCAAGGTTAGTAGCCATATAGATAACATCTTGTCTCCGTACGATGTCAAATACCGTAGTAGGCCGAAGACCAATGTGTGCACCGAATCTGATCGCAGAGGTATCAAACGAAACGTCTGGCACTAAGTCTAAACCTTCACTAGTCCCAATCCACAATTGCCCAGAAGGATCCAAATCAAACCCCACGCAGGTGTTGGAAGAAAGGTTTTCTTTGACCGTATATCTCTTCACCTCAGATGTACCTTTAATCACAATAACACCTTCCCCTCTAGTTGCTACATAAATCAACTTCCTTTGGTTGTCAAAAGCAATGTCGTTTATATAGGCATTTAACCCCTTTATATTTTTACCGAGATCAATTGAAATGCCTTCATTTTCTACAAAGAGTCCATGATCTGTACCCATATACAGGTTCCCGTTTTCATCCCTACAAAGCGTCGACGTTCTGTGTGGAACGGTAATATTCTCTAATAAAACTGGATTTATGGTTCCTAGTTCTTCCCGGTCCTTTGTCATCGAACTATAAAAGTCTGCTTTGGGAATTTTGTAGGTTCGATTACTAGCCAGTGTAACCCAGTTCGAATCAATCAACAAGTCGTTAAGAAGCATCCGTAAATACTTCTTCTTTTTTAATGAGTCGATGTAGGTAAGGTAAGTCTTTGACGATACCAAATATTCACCCTTGCGGTTTTGTTTGATTTGAGTTACGGGCTCATTTGTTGGCGTAACAATTGGATCGTTGATGACCTTGCCTTGCTCAAACACCCCATAACTTCCGTTTCTATAACCTAGCCAAATAGCGCCTGATGCATCATCGTAAAGTCTGCTAACCTGATTGAGCGCTAGTCCAGATTCTGTTGTATAAATCTTCGTCTTGGGAGACGACGAAAAATAGACGCCATCGCCTACTGTAGAAATCCATAGATTACCTTCATCGTCGTTCACAATGGCTGAAACGACAGACCCGTCAAGCATCCTTAATTGTTCTGTGTTTTGAAAATCTGTAAAAGGAATGTAAGCCCCGGTTCTGGTACCAACCTCTAACCCCTCATTGCCGTGTGATAAAGATGTAACCTCAACATTGTCAGGGAATTGGCCAGCGAAATACATACTGTCGGTATAATAATACAACAAGTCTCCAACGGCTATATAGCACGTATCCGCTTGAATCGTTGTTCGGGCATAGTGTCCTTCTCTTTGGAAACTTTCAATTAATATGGCCTGTCCATCCTGTAACAAATAAACGCCTTTCGATCCAAGTGCCAACAATTCATTTTTTTTGTTGGTCCACACCTGATATACCGATTGTATATCGTATTGAGTAGCTTTAAAATTAGAATCAAGCACAAACACTCCTCTAGTTAATGTGGACAGTGCAATGTCTCCATTTGGCATTTCCCATATTGAAGTCAAATGCGAATTTATATTGAGCTCAGCCAGCGCTGATAAATTCTTTGAACTGTATAATTCGTGGTCCTTGTAAAACGATACTTCACCATTCTGTGAGAGGAACCATAATCTGTTCCTTGAATCAACAAACATGTCAAAGACTTCATTGGCGGTTAAATCACGACGGTTGTCAAAATTTTTAAAGTCATACCCATCAAAGACAGAAACGCCAGCATCTGTGCCAAACCACATGTGTCCATGGTGGTCTTGTAACATGCAAAATACTTTATCTGAGGCTAGTCCGTTAACTGTTTCAATTTTCTGAAAATAGGGCTGTTGCGCCTGGGCGACGTACAAAACAATTGATAACCAAAACGTGACTAATGTCCTCACTTCTCCAAATTTACTTCGAGAAAGTGAGTTTCGCTTCGACTTTTCGCCTGAATACATCAAAGGACAATACGCTTATCCTCCAAATAGCGCACTAACTCATTAAATCAGTTCAATCATCATTTAATCAACAAGAGATAATGAAAAATTTAAATATTTGTGTCGCTAAAACCAATGCACAAGATACTTGGGCAAATTCTCCTAACTACAACTGGATATCCGATCATAAGGAGATTAGGCCGATACTAATGTGATTGAAAACTATTAAGCCAACTCAATCCGGCACTTCACTTCTGCTCTATCTGGTGAAACAAACAAATTGTTTCGCCAGAGAGCCCGGATTTAGCTCTTACTGTATAACACCCATCCAATAAACAATAACATAGTAATCAGGAGTTATTTAAAATGGTTACGGTCTGTTAAGACCTAGTCAGAAATTCGAGGGCAACAACGCGCTAAGGCAATCGCTTATGCATGACACGAAACCACAACGGCGGCACCAAGCTCAACAACATCATTCCGGGATAACCTGAAGGCAATTGTGATGCCTTTTCTTTGCTCTCTAGAAGCGGATATTTAAGTAATGTATTGGCGTGATGATGTGAATGCCTTGTTAATTCAAATAGTAGCGTTCGACCTAAGAGATGGTCCGAATTCCATGAATGCATGTCTTGAACACGTTCGTACGATGCCTTGGATATCTTTTTTCTGGTCAGTCCATAATGTTCTATGTAATTGATTGTCTCAAGTAATAGAATACCAATGAGACAGACCAATAAGTATATACCTAAAACAGCCATACCAAATGCAATCCACACAACAGCAATAAAAGTAATTTGTATCAATGCATATTTAACCATCGCATTTTGCATCGACCACACTGGAAGGTTTAAGCGAATAAGTCGATTTTTTTCCAAGTTCATCGCTGATCTATACGAATCAATTATCACCCGAATCCAAAACCAATAAACCGTTTCTCCTTTTCTGGCGGTTGCCGGATCTTCATAGGTGCCTACGCGCTTATGGTGGCCCCGATTGTGTTCTATAAAGAAGTGTGTATATTGTGTTGTAGACAAAAGCATTTGAGCCAGAAACTGATCAAACTTGCGCATTCTGTGGCCCAATTCGTGGGCCATGTTTATACCGAAAATGCCGCATAAAAGACCCATTGCCGTAATCTTTCCAACTAAAGACGCCATGTTTGTTTCAGTACCAATGGTGGCTAAAAACAAGACAAAAAGTGCTATGTAAACTGGCGCGAGTACATATAAGATTAGGTCAAAAAGCACAAGACTCTTCAGCTTGTTTGACGACTTTGATGGTGGGATAATCAATTCAGACAGAGGTATAATCGCAAAACTAAATATCAATAAATAATATGTTTCGATACCTGACCCCGTTATGGAGAGGTAGCCCAAAAAAATGAAAACAAAAGAAGTGCAATACTTTAAAACAGACATCTAGTCAAAAATACAAATAGGCATGAAACCACCAATAATAAGCCATTATTTGACCTTAACCTCTAATACCTTAGTACCTTCAACAAAACCTTCAAGAAGATCTCCTTTCTGCACTGGACCAACTCCTTCAGGTGTGCCGGTAAAAATTTGATCCCCGATTTTTAAGGTAAAGTATTGAGACGTATGGTCGATAATTTCATCGATTGAAAACAACATAGCTGATGTATTTCCACTTTGAACCACTTGTCCATTTTTTTTGAGCTCGAATGACAGATTAGCCATGTCAAAATCTTTCACAGGTAACCACTTTCCGCAAACAGCACTGCTATCGAAACCTTTGGCCTTTTCCCAGGGTAATCCCTTTTCCTTCAATTTAGCTTGAAGGTCTCGTGCAGTAAAATCTATGCCTACGGTAAATTCTGCATAGTATTTGTGTGCGAATTTGCTTTGAATGCGCTTCCCTAGTCTATTTAATTTAACAACGATTTCTGCCTCATAATGCACATCTGAAGAAAAGTCTGGAATATAAAAGGCGTCCCGTTGCCGTAAAATCGCAGAGTCCGGCTTCATGAAGATAACTGGTTCGTCTGGTACTTTATTACCCAGTTCTTGTGCATGCTTCCTATAATTTCTCCCTATACAAATTATCTTCATTTTACCAATGTTCCGTTTAATCGAAGCAACTGATACTCCGCTTTTTTCAAATTATACTTTGCCGCATTAATACGATTTTTAGACGAAAGTAAACTCAACTGAATTTGTCGATATTCTACAGAAGTAATTTGACCAAGTTTCAATTGGTCGTTGGCTCTATCAAGGCTTAGCTGCGCCGTTTCTACATTAGCCGTTTCTTTTTTGAGCACGGTCTCGTATAATTTATAGTTGCTCCAATAATCATTCACCTCTTTTTCTACCAATCCTTCGTTTTGCCGTTTTACTACTTGGCTTTTTTCCATTTCAATCGCAGCATTGTCCATGGCGATTTTTGTCCTCCCACCTGAGAAAATAGGAACACTGATAGATATCCCTCCAGCAAAGCCAACATTACTTTGCTCTAAAACAATACCTGCTCCGTTCCGCGATGAGTTAAGTCCATAACTGCTGTTTAGCAAAATCTTGGGGTACAAATTTGCCGTTGCTAACTTTTGGTCAATGTTGGCAATGTTTTCTTGAATGCCAGCCATCACCAATAATGTACTATTGAGTTTGGCACGCGTCAACACCTCATCGAACACGAAATCGGTAAAAAAGGTCACTTCCCTATCGAGGTTAATGTCGGTGTTAATCTGATTACCCATCAGGTAGTTTAATTGCCGTTTTAACGCCCCTGCACTGTTTAAGGCAGTCAACAAATTGACACTATCTGCATTAAGGTCAACCTTTGCTGTGTATACCTGTAACGTACTACCACTTCCGTAAGATTTGGCGAGTTCTGCACCTTTCAATCTTGTTTGTGAAATTTCGACGGTTTCTTCAAGTGCAGTTATATCTGCTTGAATTTTAGCCAAATCTAGATATACCCCTATGGTAGCGATTACTGCATTTTCTATAGTTAATCGAAGTTGAGCTTCAGATAAGTCTTGGGCATATTTTAATTTTTCGAAGGTTCGAATATTGGCGAACCCATTGAACACCGTGTAGTTTAATGCAATGGATCCATTATAACTCGTGGACTGAGCACCATCGACATTAGTAGGTGGGATGCCCCCTGCAAATTCTAACTTTGTATTGTTGTTACTGTAGTTAGCACCACCGTTAGCGGAGATAGTTGGTAACAATCCCGCATTTCCTTTGGTGGCAGCATTTTCAGTTGCTGTTTGGGTTAAACTTGCTAACGATACGTCAAAGTTATTGGTTAATACATGTGTAATACACTTCTCTAAAGTGAGTTGTCCATCACCCTCCCAACGCTCCATTCTACTCACCGAGTTTTGGCCGTAAACAGAGACACTCGATAGTATGACACAGGCCAATATGGATATTAAACTATTCGCCTTCATTGTCGACTTTTAATTCTCTAATAGCTGGCTCAACGGCTTCATGTGATACGACTTGCCCATACCAAAAATGTCTCCACCACACACGTATATGATTTAAGACCAACAAGATCACCGGCAACACAATGAGCGTTAACACGGTAGCAATTCCAATTCCATAAGCCACTGCAATAGCCATTGGCTTTAAAAATTGAGCTTGAAAACTTCTTTCAAACAATAACGGCGCAAGACCTGCGATAGTAGTTGCAGAAGTCAAGAATATGGCTCTAAAGCGCATATATCCTGCCTGGAACACGGCATCTTTAAATTTCATTCCCTCCTTCAAATAGCTGTTTAATTTGGTCACCAATACCAATGAGTCATTTACGATAATTCCAATCAAAGCAACAATGCCTAGAAAAGACAAAATGCTGAGCTGATTGCTGTGCAAATAATGCCCCCAGGCCACGCCAATTAAACTAAATGGGATGAGTGCGAAAATGGCCAGTGTTTGACCAACACTTCTAAACGTGAAAATAATCAACGAGATGATGAGAATTAACACAAGAGGTAGGGCTGTTTTTGCCGATTTTTGGGTTTTGTCCGCCTCACGATTTTGCCCCTCATATAAGGGTGTTACCGAAGGATATTTTTGTAGAATCTGTGTGACATAATTTGTTCGCAAATCTTCTATCACATCTGGAGCACTTATTTGTGGTCCAATTACATCGGCTTCAACAGTGACTTCTCTTTTGGCGTCTATATGGCTAATGTTCACCACACCACGCTGTTTTGTATACGTTGCCAATTCCTTTAGCGGGTATTCTTCACCAGATAGTGTTCGAATCCGCATATCCTCCAAATTTTTGACCGATGCCCTATTGGCTTCACCGTATCGAACCCACACTTTAACCTCATCAATTCCACGTTGCAGGCGTTGCACTTCTTGCCCGAAAAACCCTTGTCGAATTTGGCCCATAATCGCGGCTTCAGAAAGACCCAAGAGGTATGCTTTTTCCTTTAGAGACAACCTAATTTCTTGTGGTCCTGGTTGTTCATTGACCACAACATCTTTTAGCTCAGAGAATTTATTCATTGCCGCCTTAACTTCTGCTTGAGCCAACGACAATTGCTCGTTGTCTCTGCCTAAGAGCGTAACGGATACAGGCTTGCCAAATGGATTACCCACCCCAAAAGTTAACTTTTCGGCACCCGCAATGATGCCTACTCTTTTTCTGATTTCGTTTTCTATTTGATAACTTGGGATGCCTCGTGTTTCTCCTTTTAAAAGGGAAATACTTACTGCACCCACGTTGGTTCCTGGCCCTACTTTACGAACGACATTATCTACAATGGCTAAGCCGTCTTCCCTTTTGGCTGTAAAATCATCATTTACAAATTCTACTGCTTCCTCAATTTGTAACAGCTTTTGTTCGGTGATTTCAGGTCTTGTACCCGCCGGCATGGTGAGTGAAATATCAATATTGTCACGCTCGATAAACGGGAAAAATGTTGCTTTGATAATGCCGCCTTTAAACGCACCCACAGTAATTATAAGTGCACTGAAAACGACCACCATGGTCAAAAATTTGTTATTTAAACTATACCGTAATACTGGCGCATACACTTTGTCACGCAAGTAATACATTAGCTTGTCGGTTGTACGTTCTAGTTTATTCTTTGTCTTTTCTCCCGCTTTTAAGGCCTTGGAATGTGCCATATGGCTGGGTAATATGATTAATGCTTCAATCATTGAAACCAATAAGGTTGCAATCACTACAAATGCCAATTCCGAGAAGAAATCTCCTGCACGACCATCGACCATATAGAAAAATGAAAATGCAATAATGGTCGTAAAAACCGCAGACAATACCGCCGTTATTACCTCCATTGTTCCATCAATTGCAGCTCTTAAAGGAGACTTCCCTTTTTCGTAGTGGTGATAGATGTTTTCGGCAATAACAATGGCGTCATCAACCAAAATACCTAAAACAATAATCATCCCGAAAAGTGAAATTACGTTAATGGTTACACCCACATACGCGGCTAACACAATCATACCAAAAAATGATATGGGGATGCCTACTGCCACCCAAAAAGCGATTCTTATGTTGAGGAACAACGCAAGTAAAATCAGCACCAATATCATCCCTGTGCCTCCGTTTTTTACAAGCAGGTCTCTACGTTCATTTAGCGTTACACTCCTATCGGAAATTAGTGTGGCGGTAACCTTGGTATTGACGGCATTAAAGTCTTTAACATAATCTCTAACAAAGGCTGCATTCTGCATTAGGTTTTGGTCGTCCGTGCTGCTCACATTGATTTCGACGCCAAGCTCTTTATTGATTACACTTTTATTCGGGTTGTCTACCCATTGATCTTTGACATCGGCCAGGTCTCCTAGCCTAACCACTTGACCATCTTTGGTTGCTTTTACAACAATGTTTTCCAGTTCCCTGGCATAATAGCCTTTGCTACGTCCACGGATAAGTAATTCTTCAGCCTTTGTTTTAATCGTACCACCGGTGATATCAACATTGCTGCCACTTATAGCCGAAGAGATTTGATTGAAACTGACGTTATACATCCGCATGGCGTCCTCGCTTAACGCGACTTCAATCTCTTCTTGAGGAAAACCACTTAGTGCTACTTTAGAGATCCCCTCTTGACTTAATAAGTCGGTTTCTACCTGCCGCGCAAACTCTTTAAGGGTTTTTAGATCAATGTTTTTACCCGTTAATGCAAATGTTGCTGTTGCATTTACATTCTCCTTTAAAACTACAATTGGTTTTTCTAAGCCTACGGGAAATGAATTAATGGCATTGACAGAATTTTTGACATCTTCTAAGGCAACATTGGTTTTGTATCCTTTTTCGACCTCTACTGTTATCGTGGCGGCATTCTCTTGACTTTTTGATGTAACACGTTCAACCCCTGAAACACCCTTTAGTTTTTCCTCAATCTTTACTACAACACCTTCTTCAATTTCTTCTGGTGATGCCCCTGGATAGACCAGTTGAATATTTACGATTCGATTGGGTACTATAGGGAAAAAACTAGCATTCAGTTTGAAGTAGGATGCAAAACCAAAAACAATCATCAGCACCATCAACACATTGGCTGTGATTGGGTACTTAATAAAAAATGAGATGATTTTTCGCACGTTACTCTTCGTTATTCAATACGGTTACAATCATGCCTTCATGTACGCTAGAAATCGTTTGATTTAAGTACTTTGTTCCGTCTTCAAGGTTTCTTACATACATCCATTCGGTGCCTTTGTATACCACGTTGATGTTCTCCTTGGTTAACACAGAATCATTTTCGATTAAATAGATTTCAGTCTTGCCAACCAACAAGCTACGCGGAATGGACACTACATTGTTCAGCGTTACCCCTTCTACAATTGCGGTCAGGTATTGCCCTTCTTTTAAGGTCGGATCATTTACCCCAACATACACTTTAACACTTTGCGTAGATGGATCTAGTTGTTCGTTTATTCTGAGCACTTTTCCAGCCCATGTCTTATCAAGCTCAGCGCTTGACAATGTAACGACTCTACCCACGTCTATAAACTTTAAATCGTCCAAACTTACCGATGCTTCTAACTCGTATGCATTTGGTTGGATAAAAGATCCAATGCGCTGGCCAGCTCTAACCAATGTGCCCGTGTTAATATCTGTACTGCTCAAGGAACCGCTAAATGGTGCTTTAATCACATGCTTTGCAAGCCGCACCTCTTGGGCTTTTATGCTGAAATAATTAGAAAACACATTACGGCTAGAAATGAACATTTTCAGTTTGTCGTTGCTTATTTCGGGAAGCAGCGGTAGACTTTTATCAAAGTCAATAGCCGCATGAAACGCTTTCCATTTATCTATTTCGTTGGGAAAATCAATGGCAATGTCTGGTAAGATTTGTGCAACGCTATTGAGTAAAACACTTTTTTGAGATTTTACAGTGGCTCGTAATTCACTATCATCGATTCTTGCTAAGACCTGGCCTTTTGAAAACCGTTTTCCCTCTCTAAAACTATTTGAGAGTAACACGCCGCTTACTTCCGAAAATATATCAATTCTATTTTTGGCAACTAGTTTACCACTAAGATCAATTAATAGTTTTTGGTCTTTATTCTTAACCTCGGCCGCTTGCACACTTAGTTTTTGGAAACTTGTTTTGTTTTCGATCTTTTGAGCCTTGGTCGAAATTTTCTTGAAGACAAGTATCGTAACACCAATCAGTAGTAACCCAAAAACAATACTCCTTCTAATTTTCACTTGCTTTAACATTATGTTGGAAGTCTATAATATGGAACCGTTTACGAAACACTTTGTTTTGCTTCAATCTGGCAACTAAACAATTTTGACCGATACACCTCCTAATGTCTCAACTTCAGCCGAAACGATTGAGTTTGGCTTAATAAAAACAGCAGGAGTAGCAGCACCAGCCAATAAAACTGATCCTTTAGGAAATGGTTGACCATATTTGGCAGCTAACCTTGACGCATTACACACAGACAAATATGGGTTATCCAAAATGGCATTGCTCGAATCTGACTCTACGATTTCACCATCAAAAGACAACGACATCTGCAAATCATTCAAGCTTTTAGGCAGTGGTTTCCAATCGCCAAGTATGAAACCCGTTGACGAGCAATTGTCTGCTATGACATCTTCAAGGGAGAACTTAAAATTCTTATATCTTGAGTCGATGATTTCTATCGCACTAGAACAGGACTCTATATAATCCGGTATTTCATCCAAGCTAATTTCACGATCTAAGTCTTTTTTTAACTTAAATGCTATTTCAGGTTCTGCGCGTGGATGGATAAAGCTAGACAGGTTAACCTCACCTCCATTTTCAATCCACATATTTTGAGTTAAACGACCCCATATCATATCATGAACGCCCATTTGCTCCATTTTGGCAAAGCTGGTAAACCCAAGCTTTAACCCAACAAAATCGTCGTTTCTTGCGTATCGTTCTTCCATAGATTTGGCCTGTATTTCATAGGCTTCATCTTCGGTCAATTGTTGCGTTAAACTAATTTGTTCTACTGCTTCTGCTGAACTTGCAGCTTCATCCAGTTGTTTTGCTATCGTCTCTTTGTTCATTTTTTCTTTTTTTTCATGTCCAAGGCAACATCCAAAATCATGTCTTCTTGTCCGCCAACCATTTCACGTTTACCCAATTCTTCCAGAATATCTCGCGTATCCAAGCCATAACGTTTTGCAGCACGTTCACTATGAAGCAAAAAGCTCGAATAGACACCTGCGTATCCCAGGCTCAATGTTTCTCGATCCACCCGAACAGGTCTGGTTTGAAGTGGTCTAATCTCGTCATCGGCTAAATCCATTAATTGATGAAGATCTGAATTGTGCTTGGCATCCATCTTATTCAATACCGCAATGAGGACTTCAAGTGGGCAGTTTCCTGCTCCTGCGCCCATTCCGGCCAAAGAAGCATCAAGTCGTTTTGCCCCATGTTCCATGGCTACGATTGTATTCGCAACTCCGAGCCCTAGGTTATGATGACAATGAATCCCGATTTCAGTTTTTTCATCTAGCGCGTCTTTGAAAGCTTTCATTCTATCTGCCACCTCATGCATCAATAATGCTCCTGCACTATCCGTTACATAAACACAGTCTGCACCATATTTTTCCATCAATTTGGCTTGTTCTGCAAGTTTGGTAGGTGTATTCATGTGCGACATCATTAAAAACCCGCCAACATCCATACCCATGTTTTTAGCGGCTTCAATATGCTGCTGAGATATGTCTGCTTCCGTGCAATGTGTTGCAACCCGTACAGACCTAACCCCTAGGGCATAGGCCTTTTTTAAGTCATCAATAGTCCCAATTCCTGGTATCAACAGGGTCGTCAACACGGCATGATTCAACTCTTCTGCCACGCCTTCAAGCCAGTCCCAATCTGTATGTGCTCCAAAGCCATAATTAAAGCTTCCTCCAGACAAGCCATCGCCGTGGGCAATTTCTATGGCGTCTACTTTTGCCCGGTCTAAAGCAATAGCCAAATCCTTAATTTGTTGTTTTGTATACTGATGCCGTATGGCATGCATTCCATCTCGAAGGGTAACGTCTTGAATGTATAGCTCCATAATCTAATTCGACTTCAAAAATACCTTTGTT
>Ga0055584_100002838_pt1 | contig 17186 bp, 9 predicted proteins | sample OSDHelmetaG_FD_58716 | JGI IMG/M metagenome (GOLD analysis project Ga0055584, IMG submission 58716) | Pelagic marine sediment microbial communities from the LTER site Helgoland, North Sea, for post-phytoplankton bloom and carbon turnover... | ecosystem: Environmental > Aquatic > Marine >... | reverse complement strand
GGTGGTGTGAGAGGTGTACTTCGCTCCTATTTAGGGGCGGAGCCGCCTACTCGATTAGCAATAATATAAATGTATGAACTGTCAATTGACCATAAGAAAAAAAATAATGTCGGTAAGATATTAAACGTTCTTTTCGAGTGACCCATTTGTAAAGAACAATGACAGACTAAAAAATAGCAAGATGAATGTTACCAACCCAAGCGGTAGTGTTTTATGCTAGATTTAATGATTTTTAACACTTTTTATGCATTAATTCACGTTACTAAACTTGATATTAAGGAAGTAACTTCTTAAAGTGAAACCAAGCAGTAAAGGTTGAAACGTCAATAGAAGAAGCATCGCTCAGGTTTAGTGCATAAAAAGATACACTTTTTGTCAAAATGGCGTATAAATGCAAGTTGGTACAATATCTGTCCCGAATTATCAGAAAATTGACATCATTTTTAAAGATAGTGGGCAAATGGTAAAATGAATACTTATCTTCGCACCGCAAATTAAGTAGAGACTATGTTAAAAGTATTAAAGAAGTTTTTTGGGACGAAATATGATAAGGATGTAAAGCTGATACAGCCTTATGTTGAAAAAATTAATACAATTTATGAGGAGTATCTCAACTTAAGTAGTGATGATTTAAGAAATAAAACTGTAGAGTTTAGGGAGCGCATCAAAAACCACCTTCAACCTATTGATGATGAGATTGCTCAAGTGATGAAGGCGTCTGATGAAGAAAAGGACTTATCTCAAAAGGAAGCCTATTACGACCAAATAGATGAACTCAAGAAAGATAGAGATGCGGACCTTGAGGTTGTTTTAATGGAACTACTGCCTGAAGCCTTTGCAACGGTAAAAGCAACTGCAAAATTATTTATGGACAACGAAACCATAAAGGTAAAAGCGACAGAGCTAGATAGAGAATTGGCAGCGACAAACAGTTATGTTACAATAGATGGTGATAATGCCATCTGGAAAAACTCTTGGACAGCGGCAGGTGGTGATATTACCTGGAACATGCTTCATTATGATGTTCAGTTGATAGGTGGATATGTTTTACATTCAGGAAAAATTGCAGAGATGCAAACAGGAGAGGGTAAAACCTTAGTGGCAACATTACCGGCATACCTTAATGGCCTTTCAGGAGGCGGTGTCCACGTCATAACAGTAAACGATTATTTGGCAAAAAGGGATTCAGAATGGATTGGTCCAATCTTTGAATTTTTACATTTGACTATAGATTGTATTGATAAGTACAAACCACACTCTCCAGAAAGAGTTGCAGCTTATAAGTGTGACATCACATACGGAACAAACAATGAGTTTGGGTTTGATTACTTGAGAGATAACATGGTGCGTTCTGATGCTGAAAAGGTTCAGGGCAAACACCACTTTGCAATGATTGATGAGGTTGATTCTGTTTTGGTAGATGACGCTAGAACACCATTGATCATTTCTGGTCCAGTGCCAGCAGGAACAGAAGAGCAAGAGTACCTCGTGCTAAAGCCTAAAGTTGAAAGGTTGATCTCTGCGCAGAAGAAGATGGCAACTGAAAACTTGGCAGCAGCAAAAAAACTATATAAAGAAGGTAACACAGGATTTAATGAAGGTGATGCTGGTTTAGCATTGTTAAGAGCATATAGAGCATTGCCACGTTATAGACCGTTGATAAAGTTTTTAAGTGAGGAGGGCGTTAAGGCTGTTATGCAGAAGGCCGAGAACTACTATATGCAAGAGCAAAGTAAAAACATGTACTTGGTAGATGGACCATTGTTGTTTACAATTGATGAAAAAAACAGAGGTGTAGAATTATCTGATTACGGGTCTGAGTATTTATCAGAAGGTGAAAACGATAGTAAGTTCTTTATAATGCCAGACATCACGAGCGAAATGCAAGCTATTGAAGAAGAAGCAGTATCTACAGGGAACAATGCTTCAGAGGCAAAGGCAACTTTAATTCAGGATTTTTCAACTAAATCAAGAAGACTACATGCAGTGAGTCAATTGCTGAAAGCTTATACGTTATTTGAAAAAGAAGAAGAGTATGTTGTTGTTGACGGCCAGGTGAAAATCGTCGATGAACAGACGGGAAGAATGATGGAAGGCCGTAGGTACTCTGACGGACTTCATCAAGCATTAGAGGCGAAAGAAAATGTAAAAGTAGGAGACATTACACAAACGTATGCTACCATTACGTTACAGAACTACTTTAGAATGTTCCACAAGTTGGCAGGTATGACCGGTACTGCCGAAACAGAGGCAGGAGAGTTTTGGGAAATATACAAACTAGATGTTGTTGTTATTCCAACAAACAGACCAATTGTTAGAGATGACAAGGAGGATTTGGTGTTTAAAACAGAGCGAGAAAAATTCAATGCTGTTATTGATGAAATACATAAATTAACAGCAGCGGGAAGACCTGTTCTTGTCGGTACAACAACAGTAGATATTTCTGAGAAGATGAGTCGAATGCTTAATCTCAAAGGTATCAACCACAACGTTTTGAATGCAAAACAACATCAAAGAGAAGCAGAAATAGTATCGCTTGCAGGTAAGACCTCGGCAGTAACGATAGCCACCAACATGGCGGGTAGGGGAACAGATATTAAATTATCTGACGAGGTTAAAGCTGCAGGAGGTTTAGCTATTGTTGCAACAGAACGTCACGATTCAAGAAGGGTTGACAGACAGTTGCGTGGTCGTGCCGGTAGACAAGGAGATCCTGGTTCTTCTCAGTTTTATGTGTCTTTGGAAGACAAATTAATGCGTCTTTTCAATTCAGATAGGATTGTAAAGATAATGGACAAGATGGGCCACCAAGAAGGTGAGGTTATTCAACATTCTATGATTTCAAAGTCTATAGGTAACGCTCAAAAGAAAGTTGAAGAAAATAACTTTGGAATCAGAAAGCGTCTATTGGAATATGATGATGTAATGAATATCCAACGTTCAGCTATTTACAAAAAAAGAAACAATGCATTATCAGGGGATAGATTGTCTGTTGATTTGTATAATATGATAATGTCTCTTACTGAAAGTTTGGTTGAAGATCATAAACGAGCAGGAGATTATGAGTCATTTAAAAACGAATGTTTAAGAGTCCTTTCAATCTCACCAACCATTGACCAAGTTACTTTTACTGAAGGAAATGAGGCAACATTGATTGATACATTTCAAAATCAGATTTTGAGTTCGTATAAGGAAAAGGCAGATAAAATGAAGGAAATGCTTTTGCCCCTTATTCAAGATGTTTATAAAAATGAAGGGCATAGGTATAAAAGAATTTCATTACCATTTATAAGTGCGACAAGAGAAAATCCACTTCCGATAGCAGCAGAGCTAGAAGAGGCCGTTAACTCGGACGGCGATTCAATAATGAAAGATATTGAAAAAGCAGTAACTTTAATATTGATCGATGAAAACTGGAAGGAACACTTAAGATCAATGGACGAACTTAAGGACTCTGTGCAATCTGCATCTTTCGAGCAAAAAGATCCTTTGGTTGTATATAAAATGGAAGCCTATACGGCATTTGAGCAATTGGTCTACAGAATAAACTACGATGTAATTTCATACTTAATGGGAGGAAAGCTTTTGTTGGCAAAGCCAGAAGATGTAAAAGAAGCGAAGGCTAGTAAAACCGACTTTAGAAAGGTCAGAACCAATAAAGATGAAAAGGCTAGGAGAGCTGCTGCAGCATCTGCAGGTGGAGCGCAACGCTCAAAGCCAGAAACGTTTAAAAGAGAAGATAAAAAAGTTAAAAGAAACGACCCGTGTCCTTGTGGAAGTGGTAAGAAATTCAAGCAGTGTCACGGCTCATAAATTATATTGTTGTGAAAAATATTTGTATCGTTTTATTTTTACTATTTACGGCGGCGTCTTATGCTCAAATAACAATTAAAGAGGATCCGGCGATTACGAGACTTATGCAATCTTATGAGCTGTCCAACAAGGAAGAGCTAATGGTAAGAGGGTGGCGTATTCAGATAATGACTACAAATGATAGAAGTCAGATGGAGGCAGGTTTGTTAAAGTTTGAAAGGCGATACCCTCACATTAGTTATAAGTGGGAACACAACCCTCCGTATTATCAGGTTCAAATTGGAGCATTCGAAAAAAAGAATGACTTAGAAGCTTATTTGATTGAATTCAAACAAGAGTTTCCTTCTTCAATACCTGTTCAGGATGATATCAAGAAAACCGAAATTCTTGAATTTTAATGGCCGATAGGAGATCCAGGGTTTCTATTGATTGGATACTTCTAAGTATTTTACTAAGTATTTTACTTATTGGTTGGTTAATGCTTTATGCTGTCAGTTATCAAGGGCCTGGCTTTTGGTTTGATATCAATTCAGTTGTAGGTCGTCAAACTATTTGGTTGGGACTTTCACTTGTTATATTTTCTATATTCCTAACATTCAATTGGCGGATATGGAATACCCTGGCCTTTCCTATTTATATTATCACGACGATAAGTTTGGTGGCCGTGTTGATATTTGGTAAGGAAGTAAAAGGAGCAAGCTCCTGGTTTTCAATCTTAGGATACTCTATTCAACCATCAGAGTTTGCAAAACTTGGTACAGCCTTAGGAATTGCTGCGTTTTTAAGCCGACCCAATATAAATCTGGAAAACAAAAAGACAATAGTTCAAGTTGCGGGTATTGTTTTGGTACCAGCACTTTTGATTTTTGTCCAACCAGATGCGGGAACAGCAATGATATTCATGGCGTTTCTTGTACCTCTTTATCGAGCGGGCCTGAATGCCTCTTTGTGTCTCTTGGGATTCTCATTGGCATTTATATTTATTGGTTCCTTGCTTTGGAACCCTTATACGATGTTACTGTTAATTCTTATAGGGGCATATTTATTTATTACGGTAAACATAAAAGATAGTAATATTCCTTTTAGTGTTTTGATATTAACGGCCCTATTTGCATTCGCTAGTTTTTCATATCTCAGCTACTTTTGGATATTGATAGCCTTATTGTTGGTGGGTATTTATTTGTCTTTTATTTTATTTAATGAAGGAAAGTACAGGGCTCTCATCATTGGTGTGACGATTATTATAGCATCTACCTTGTTGTCCTTTGGCACACAGTGGGCCTTTGACAATATTTTAAAACCACATCAACGTGCAAGACTAAACGTTTGGCTCAAGCCTCATCTAAGCGACCCCCAAGGTGACCTATACAATATTATACAATCTAAAACAGCAATTGGCTCAGGAGGATTTTCTGGTAAAGGCTTTTTAAATGGAACGATGACAAAACTTCGTTATGTTCCAGAGCAACACACAGATTTTGTATTTAGTATTTTAGGGGAAGAGCAAGGGTTTTTGGGTTCCTTTAGCCTTATTCTTTTATTTACATTTATGTTGGTCCGAATAAGTATAATTGCAGAGCGGGCGGTCTTTCCTTTTATAAGGTATTATGCATATGGAGTTGCAGGGATATTGTTTTTACACTTCTTTATAAATATAGGAATGACAATGGGTATCATGCCTGTTATAGGTATTCCATTACCTCTGATAAGTAAAGGTGGATCATCTCTTGTGGCCTTTTCATTAATGATGGCACTTCTTCTAAAAATGGATATGGCCCGAACGCGGTATTAATTACTGAACCTTGACTGCAGACAAGAAAGCCACTTTGTTAACAACAAGGAGTCAACTTGACAGTGGCGCAACAAACAACACGACAATTTGTCTTCTTTTCTTTTGTTTAATTGAGTTGGTAAAGGATTTGATTCTACTTATTTTGGAACAATAAATTATAACATGACTTACGACAATTTTACTATAAAAGCCCAGGAGACAATTATTAAGGGGCAACAGATTGCAAAAAGCCTTGACCAACAGCAAGTTGATACTACACATATACTAAAAGGTCTCATAGAAGTAGATGATCAACTGATGGTTTTTTTGACTCAAAAAATGGAGGTCAATTTAACTACATTGACAAATAAACTTGACGAGCAAATAAAAAAATATCCAAAAGTTGAGGGGTCTGATAAGCAATACTTAACCAATGACTCTAATGCGGCATTAAAAAGAGCCAAGGATGCTTTAAAGGAATTTGGTGATGAGTTTATTTCTCTTGAGCTTATTTTGTGGGGTATTTTAAAAGGTAAAGATAAAGGTGCCCAAATCCTGAAGGACTTAGGAGCAACGGCTAGTGCGCTTAAAAAAGGTATTGCAGAACTTAGAAAAGGCAGAAAGGTAAATACACAAAGCGCAGATAGCGAATACAATGCATTGAAAAAGTTTGCTATCAATCTAAATGAGCGGGCAGAAAATGGCAAACTTGATCCAATCATTGGGCGAGATGAAGAGATAAGACGCATGTTGCACATCTTGTCTCGTCGTAAAAAGAACAATCCGATTTTGGTAGGTGATGCTGGTGTGGGTAAAACAGCCATTGTAGAAGGCATCGCATGGAGAATTGTAAAACAAGACGTACCAGAAAAGCTACAATCCAAGCAAATATTTACACTAGATATGGCCGCATTGGTTGCAGGAGCAAAATTTAAAGGTGAATTTGAAGAGCGATTGAAATCTGTAATAAAAGAAGTCAACTCTTCTAACGGAGAGGTGATTTTATTTATAGATGAGATTCATACTTTGATTGGAACAGGTGGGGGTAACGGGGCAATGGATGCTGCTAACATTTTAAAACCAGCTCTAGCAAGAGGAGAGTTGAGAACTATTGGTGCAACAACTTTAGATGAGTACCAAAAGTACTTCGAAAAAGACAAAGCACTCGTAAGAAGGTTTCAAACTGTATATGTAGACGAACCTAGTGTTGAAGATACTGTTTCAATTTTGAGAGGCATACAAGAGAAGTATGAAATGTATCACAAAATCGAAATTCTTGATGAGGCACTTGTTGCGGCAGCAGAACTTTCGAATAGGTACATTACAGAAAGAAAACTTCCGGACAAAGCTATTGACCTCATTGATGAAGCTGCAGCAAAAATGCGCTTAGAACTTGATTCTGTCCCAGAGGAGATAGATGAAATGGACAGGAAGTTGCGTCAGTTAGAAATAGAACGAGAAGCAATTAAGCGTGAGGACGAAGCTAAAAAACTTAAGATAATCAATGAACAAATTGCCAACTTGAGAGAGAAACTTGAGTCAGTAAACGCAAGGTGGCAAAATGAGAAAGAAATTGTTGATCAAATACAAACGATTAAGAAGCAAACTGAAGAATTGGAGCTTCAGGCTGATAAAGCAGAGCGAGATAGTGACTTTGAAAAAGTAGCTAGAATACGATATGGTGAGTTGAAAGAGAAAGAAGCCATGTTGAAAGCGGCGGAAGAAAAACTGGACAAAATACCAGAAGACACGAGGTATACAAATGAAGAGGTTACCTACAATGATATTGCCGACGTAGTGGCACGATGGACGGGTATTCCTGTTTCAAAAATGATGCAAAGTGAAAAGCAAAAGTTATTGAAGTTAGAAGAAGAGATAGGAGAACGACTTATTGGACAAACAGAAGCGGTTACAGCAGTAGCTGATGCAATCAGAAGGAGTCGATCTGGTCTTTCTGATCCTAATAAACCGATTGGTTCATTTATATTTTTGGGTCCAACGGGAGTAGGTAAAACAGAGTTAGCAAAAACATTGGCGGATGTTTTGTTTGATGACGAGCGAGCGATAACGAGAATAGATATGAGTGAGTACCAAGAGAAACATTCTGTTTCAAGGTTGGTGGGAGCTCCTCCGGGATATGTAGGATATGATGAAGGAGGTCAATTGACGGAGGCCGTTAGGAGAAGACCATACTCTATTGTATTATTGGATGAAATTGAGAAGGCTCACCCTGACACATTTAATGTATTGTTGCAAGTGTTGGATGATGGGCGTTTGACAGATAACAAAGGTCGTGTGGCAAACTTTAAAAACACGATAATCATAATGACTTCAAACATGGGGTCAGATACAATTCTAGAAAACTTTGAGGACCTAGAAGCTGTTGGTGGTGATCACAGAGTAGATATTATTGAAACTACAAAACTGGAGGTTTTTGATTATCTGAAGGAGACGTTACGTCCTGAGTTTTTGAACAGAATAGATGAACAAATTATGTTCTTGCCATTGACAAAAGCTGAGATTAAAAAAATTGGCATGTTGCTATTGAAGAAGGTTAAAAAGAATATTGCAGCACAAGAAATGTCAATTGAGTTTTCTGAATCGTCAATGGACTTGTTGGCAGAACTTGGATATGATCCTCAATTTGGAGCAAGACCTCTTAAGAGAGTTATTCAGAAGGAAATAATCAATGAATTATCAAAGAGTGTTTTGTCAGGCGAATACGGAGCAGGTGATACGATCTATGTTGGAACAGATGCGAAGGGATTTACCTTTACGGAGAAACCAACTAAATCTTCAACTAAGCCAGATGTTGCAAAGAAAAGCAAGAAGGAAAAAGATGTTGAAAAACTGAAGAAAGCAGCAAGTGGTGTAAAAAAAGCAGCTGAGAAGCTTAAGAAAGATGACGACAAGGCAAAGGATAATTAGTAACGCTTTTTAAGAATTAAATTATAAAGACGATTAACCAATTGGTTAATCGTCTTTTTTAATTACGTATTTTAGCGACTCAAAACTGAAACTAATGGCCCAAACGCTAAATATATCTCCGAAATTAATCACGCTAGACGATATCTTTATTTACTTCAAAAAGGAGTTTGATATTGAAATATCGGAAGAAAGCGAATCTGCTGTAGTTAAAAACAGAGCATATTTAGATGGCCGGATTGGTAACAGTGCAAAGTTGGTTTATGGTATTAATACCGGTTTTGGTTCTTTGTGTGATGTGGAGATAACTAAGGATCAGATAGAAAAACTTCAGTATAACCTGATTGTTTCTCATGCCTGTGGTCAAGGGGAGCTGGTACCGCAACAGATAGCGAGATTGATCTTACTTCTTAAGATTAAAAACATGTCATTTGGATATAGCGGAGTTACTTTGTCATTGCTCCAAAAATTAACGTCATTTTACAATCACAATATCACACCTGTTATTTTTCAACAAGGTTCGTTAGGGGCCTCTGGTGACTTGGCACCCCTTGCTCACATGAGCTTACCGTTGCTTGGCTTAGGAGAGGTGTGGTATAAGGAAGAAAGGGTTGAGACTAGCGTTATTTTCAATAAACTGGGAATAGAGCCTTTGAGTTTGTCTGCAAAGGAAGGCCTAGCACTTATAAATGGAACTCAGTTTTCATTGGCATATGGAATTTGGTCCATCTATCATGCTAAAAGATTAATGCGGTGGGCTAATTTTATTTCTGCGATTTCAATGGAAGCTTATGTGTGTTGTTTGGATCCCTTTGACAGTGACTTACACAGAATACGCAGACAGTTAGGTCAACAAAACGTTGCGAAGGAAATTTTAGATATTCTTGAAGGCAGTCAGGTAACCAATCAGCACTTGCACAGTGTTCAAGATCCATATTCATTTAGGTGTGTACCACAAGTTCATGGAGCAAGTTCTGACAGTATAGATTATGTAAGTCAAATATTTGAAAGAGAACTAAACGCAGTTACAGACAACCCTAACGTATTCGCAGAGGGTGATAAAATATTGTCTGGTGGAAACTTCCACGCTCAGCCTCTAGCATTAACATTTGACTTTTTAGGTATAGCATTGGCAGAGCTGGGAAGTATTTCTGAAAGGAGAACATATAAGCTTGTTAATGGCGATAGAGGTTTACCAGATTATCTTACGGCCCATCCCGGGTTACATTCTGGCTTTATGATTCCACAGTATACTGCAGCATCGATAGTAAGTCAAAACAAGCAATTGTGCTCTCCTGCTTCTGTTGATTCAATAGTATCTAGTAAAGGTCAGGAGGACCATGTAAGTATGGCGGCAAATGGTGCTACAAAAACATTTAGAATTGTAGAAAACATTTACAAGCTACTGGCAATTGAATTAATGACAGCCGCTCAAGCATTAGAATTTAGAAAACCACAAAAAAGCAGTCCAACAATAGAAAAGGTAATCAAAGCATACAGAGAAGTTGTTCCTAAGTTGGAAGAGGATCGTGTATTGGCACCAGATATAAATGCAACAAGAGCATTTATTGAAAGGGTAGATGTTTAGATAGCATTCTATTAGGGTAATTGATCACTAAAAGATTTAATTCATGAATATTACTTTAGATCAAGCTAAAGAAGGGATTAATGCTGCATAGCAAAAATCTGTATAAATTAATACTAAAGCGGAAGTCGCAATTGTTGATGCACGTGCAAAATTGGCAGCTTTTGCTTGAAAGGATGGAGCACGGATAGGTTCATTGGGTATATCCATTAAAAAAGCAAATTCTTGCAGTTTTTTCGATATGAACACATGAGCAATTGGCGACCTATCACAACCAGGAGGGCTACTCTATAACATTGAGCATTCAAATAGTGGATTAATTATCTTTCCTGGTGGAGTACCTATTAGAAATACTAATGAAGAAACAATTGGAGCAATTGGTAGGTTGTTCAGAAGAAAACAACCATTCCGTTGCAGAAGCTGTTGTTGCTGCTTCTTAATTAATGCGGACTTAAATTTAAGTATCATTTGTTATAAATAATATTAGTGGGAAGTTAAATGGCTACACTCTAATAGACTATTAAGAACAATGATGAGAGAAGTGTAGAACTATTACTATCTATGTTTTACTTATCTCATTCTTAAGGTGTTTAAAAAGGGACTTAATGTAAGTGACTAGTTTTTTTACTAGATTCCTTCATGAAAGTTGATGGTTGGCGTGGCACGAATAGTTTATGGTACTGGAATCCAGATATAAAACGATTTACTTCTTATAAAGGTTAACATCTCTTTGAGGAAAAGGAATATTGACTTTGTTTTTTCTAAACAAACGATCAATCTCTAATCGTATGTCACTTTTAATATCCTCAATGACCATATAGTTTCTAGAAAAGAAATACAACCGAAAGTCTAGTGACGATTCACCAAAGCTTTCAAAGCGAACACTAGGAGCGGGGTAGTCTAATACATAAGGGTTTCTGTCTACAGCAAGGGTTAGTAATTTTTTCACCAAAGTTGTGTCAGATCCATATGCTACGCCAACATCTACGGTAAAGCGAACCTTGTCGGAGAAATGCGTCCAGTTTTGTACTTTTTCATTTACCAATAAATGATTTGGCACTACTATACTTATGTTTCCCCTTGTCTCAACAATCGAAGAACGGAGACCTATTTTTTTTACGGTTCCAACAGTATTATCAAACTCTAAAACATCTCCAACGGAAACCGACCTTTCAAACAATAAAACAATACCAGAAATAAAGTCATTAAAGGTAGATTGAAGACCAAGACCAACACCAACAAGTAATGCGGCAGCACCACCAAGCAAAAGGGTCATGTTTAAGCCCAAAGCATCAAGAGACCCAGCAAATGCAAAAATATAAATGACATATTTGACAAGTTGATTGATTGCATACTGGGATCCAAGTTCAATTTTTTTATTTATATAAATATTTCTTAGAACAATTTCTATGAAGATCCAGATGAGCAGCCGCGCAATGAAAAATATAAGCATGGCCATGAAAACATTTGAAAGCATTAGCTGCTTTCCACCGCCGCCTTCTAACTTAAACTTGTGTATTTGAAAGTCCAGCCCGTAGTTACTTAAAAAGTAAATGACAACAAGAGCATAGAAAGTATAGTGAACCAACCTTCGTGCATGGCTTAGTTTTTTAATATTGATTTGATTATCTGCGGTGCCAAAATATCGTTCGATAACGAGGTTGTTGATAACCCAGTCAAGTAAGCGCATAAACTGCAAAAAGAAAAGAGCCTTTAATATTAAAGAAAACGCAGGCGTTATTCGCTGAGTTATTTCAAAAGTGTAATCTAGTTTTAAGTCGTAAACGACCAATAGGACAAAGCCGATTACTAGGAGCGGTATCAACAGTTTACCTAAACTTCTTCTCTTATCTATTTGGCTTTTATTGTTTTTATCTAGGGTGGGGAAAAGATACTTAGTTATAACTTGATACGTGAGAAAAAAAATAACACTTAGGGCAATAAAAACAATAATTTGAGCTAAGGTAAAGTCCTTTGACCAAATACTAAATAATGTTTTTTCTAAAAGTTTATTCATATCTATGCTTGAATATAAAACACATATTTCTCTTTAAAGTAGTCCTCTTCAAAAAAATTATTTACTGGCACGGTTTCAACCTCATGCCATTGGCTGACTTCTGCAATTTCTTCTGTTAAATCACCTCCCTTTAATCCGATAATTCCGTTTGGTAAGATGTTAGAATGTTGGTCTGAAACCAAATGCAAGCAATAAGGCAAAAGCTTTTCTAATCTTGTTACAGCTCGTGCTAAAACAAAATCGAAGTGATACTTTAATTCTTCGGCTCTTTTATGCATGGCTTTTACGTTATCCAAACCTAAGTGTTCAATTGCCTCATTGACAACCGATATTTTTTTATTTTTTCCATCTACAAGAAGAAAGTTTACATCAGGACACATTATAGCCAATGGAATGCCAGGAAACCCACCACCAGTTCCAACATCTAGAACAAATGTCCCAGGAGTAAAGGGCATGAACTTAAAAATACTTAAACTATGCAAAACGTGATGAACATACAAAGCATCGATATCCTTTCTTGAGATCACATTAACAAGTTGGTTTTTTTCTTTGTAAAATGGACCAAGCTTTTCAAACTGCTCAATTTGTGTTGGAGTTAAGTCAGGAAAATATTTAGTGATGTTGTTGATATCTGTTGACATAGTCTGTATTGTGTTGCAAAAATACTTTAAAAACACTTATACACCTACATTAAGTTCTTTTGGAATTTAAAACTATAATGTTTCCTGTACTCACAGACCTGATTTATTATCTAATACCACTTTTTCGACTTAGGCCACAGAAAGGAGAAACTGAAAAATAGATAGTATAATGAAAGCAAAAAATCAAGAACAAGAAACTGAAAAATAGAGAATTCCGCTTTTAGTTTTTTAATATTCTTCAAAACAATTGGCATTATAATAAATAAACGAACCGAGTAACAGATTAAACTCACTTCCCACGCATCATTAAAAACACACAGAATCAAAAATAAATAGAAAATGAATTGTGATATAGAAAAGGTACTTAACAATACTTGATGTTTGAACTTATATCTTGATGCTGTTGAAAAGTGTCTTAGTTTTTGACTAAAATAGGTAGACCAGGATGTTTTTGGTGAAGTATAACAAAAACTTTCAGGCTCGATACAAATTGTAGTGTTTGTGGCATTACTAATTTGCGAAATAAGTAAATCATCATCACCGGATATAATATCTGTATTTTTTATTAATGCTTCATCTGAAACAATTGCCTTGTTGTATAAAAGGTTTCTGCCAACACCCATATATGGCAACCCCTTTAGTGAAAAGGAAAGGTATAAAAGACCAGTTAACCAAGCCTCAAAATGAATCCATAAAAACAAGAGAGATTTTGAAGTTACCCTGTATGGGCTATAACCTAAAACGATTGACTTGTTATTTTCAAGTGCAGTTGACAACATAAGTTGTGCCCAGTTATTACTATTGGGTTGGCAATCAGCATCTGTTAGTAAAGTCCAGTTATATCTACTGAGAGACAATCCTTCTTTGATTGCTTGTTTCTTTCCAGGTAAATTTGTTTTAACTTTATAGTAAGATAAATTTTGCTTTTTAAGCATTTCCTTTTCAATGAAATGCTTAAATTCTATACATGAAAAGTCGTCAATTATCAATATTTCCTTTTGATTTGAGTTTTGTGATACCCACGAATCTATGTTTTCTATAACACTTGACAGGTCGTTTTTGACGCAAATAAGAATAGAAAAAGGTGTAATGTTTTGCCCGGAAGAGTTATTTGGACTGTAATTTGCTACTTGTCGAAAGAAGTATATCCAATAAAACAATTGGATTAAGGTCGTAATTGTCAAAATTTCTGTAAAACTAGTGACCAATGACGTTAAATTTAGTAAAGGAGTAAAACTAATTAAATTATTTCTTCTTTATAATAAGGTAAGACTTAGTATTTTTATTTACTGAACCTCTTAACACCCATACTTTACTTAATGTAAAAGAAATACACATTAAAAAATTACTTAATGTGTGTTTTGTTTAAACATTTTATAAAATGAGAAAATTCATATTGTTTATTATTGTAATGTGTGCCACTGTTGCTTCAAATGGTCAAATGTTGATTAACGGTGAAACCCTTTATGGTAATGAGTGGATTGATTATGACAAGCAATATTTAAAAATTGCATTGGATGAGACGGCAATTTATAAATTAACGTATGATGATTTGCAGAACAATGGCTTTCCTGCACAAACCACAGGCTCTTCGCTTCAACTTTTTAACAATGGGTCGCAAGTAGCTATTTATACTTCTAACGAAGGCATTTTAACTCCAGATGATTTCATATTGTTTTATGGAAAGAAAAATGATGGCGAACTTGATAAATTCCACTTCAGAACCTGGGAAAGAGATCAGTTAAACCCATATGCTAATATGTACACGGATGTCAGAACATATTATTTGACTTGGGATGAGGCTTCACAAAACAATGCAAGAATTGTTGAAATAGAGAATGACTTATCTGGTTCGTTACCACAGAAACAAAACTTTTACCTTCATAAGGAGGAACAAATTCATAACAATGAACATTGGGGACCAAAAGCAAGTGTAGCAGATATTGAATATTCCAGCTTCGTTAGAACAGAAGGCTTTGGTTCTGGTTTAAAACCAATTCACACTTTTGAATTTGATGTAACAGATATTTATGATACTGCTGTAAAGCCTCGAGTTGATATTCGACTGGGAAGTAATATTGCCGAACACATTATTGAGTTTGACGTGAATGGAAAGATTTTAGACACAGACGTGTTTAATTCTTTAAAAGTAGAAGACTATTCATACTCTTTTGACAACAGTGATTTAAAAGGTACAACCAGGTTAAAACTTACAGGTAAAGGAGCGTCTGATTTTTTTACAGTTTCATATACGGCACTCTTTTACCCAAGAGCATTTAAGGCAAACAATAGTGATGAATTTGTTTTTCAAAGAGAAGGCAACAGTGTAAATGATTATTATGAAATTGAAGACTTTAAAGCTGGTACAGTAAATTATGCTTTTGACGTTGAGAATAATACATTTTTAAAGCCTCAAGTTCAAGGTAATAAATTAAGAATTCATATTCCCCTAGGAGGAGCCAATAGGTCTGATTTATTTATAATCGCGCAAAGAAAACTGAGACAACCATTAAGTATGCAGCTTAAGAGCTTTACTTCAGTGGATGATCTGAATCCTTGATATTAACAACTGAAGTTTTAAACAATTCAGAGAATGGGGATAACCCAATTCAACAATATGCAGATTTTAGAGCGACAGAAATCGGTGGAGGGTATAAAGTTGGAACGGTAAATATAGAAGACATTTACGATCAATTTGGATATGGTGTTAACGGATATTCATATTGCGTTAGAAACTTCTCAAACTACATGAGGGTTCGTTGGCCGGAATTTAAAATGGTATTTATTATTGGAAAGGCATTAGACTATTCATTGCGCTATAAAGATACTGAAATTGAGTCATTGGTGCCAACATATGGTAACCCAGGATCAGACAACCTGATGTTTGCAGAAGATAGGTTTACATATCCATTTGTTGGAACAGGAAGGTTGGCTGCTAGAAACAAACAAGACGTTAGAAACTACTTGAGAAAGGTCACGAGGCATGCCGCTTTATCAGAAGTTAGTGGAAAGACTATTGAAGAAAGACTGTGGTTAAAGAATATAATTCATTTGTCAGGAGCTGACGAAGGACTGGCTGATGCACTATTTGGTCACCTTGAGGAGATGAGAAATGTTATTGAAAACGGAGATTTTGGCGGCAAAATTAAAACATATAGAAAGACATCATCAGACCCGGTACAAACAGAAGTTTCTCAAGACATTTTAAAAGATATAGATAATGGTTTGGCTCTTTTAACATTCTTTGGACACTCTTCTGCAGGGACGTTTGACTTTAGTGTTGAAGATCCTTCAAAATATAGTAATACGGGACGTTTGCCTATAATATTATCCATGGGATGTAATTCTGGAGATATTCATCAAGCGATAACAAGCTTAAGTGAAAATATGGTTATGACAGAAGATGTGGGCGCATTGGCATTTATTGCATCATCTGGCTCTGCTTTTCCTTCGCCATTAGCACGATTAGGAAAAGACCTATATTTTAAATGGTCAAACAGTTTTTATGGTCAGCCAATTGGACTTGTTAATCAAAAAATGGCGCAAGACCTATATAGTGAGTCTGTTGTAAACATAAGAACACTGCAAGAACAAAACACAGTACATGGTGATCCGGCAATTCAATTATACTCTGCTGAGGGGCCAGATTACGTCGTTGATTTTTCAACAGTGAATACCAATGGACAAGTAAAAGCATTAGATGAAAAAATTGAATTAACTTTCGATATTGTAAACCTAGGAAAAGGTCATGTAGACAGTATTAGAAACTTGATTATTCATGATTATAACGGAAACAGAGATTCTCTCTATTTCAAACATTTGGCCCCTGCAAATAGAACAACAATTACCGTTGAACTGCAAAACCCAGGGTTTAGCGCAATTGGTAAAAACCTGATAAATATAATTTTAGATGTTGACAATTCGGTTGAAGAACTACCAGACCCAATGGCTGAGGAAAACAACGATTTGACAAAGGCTTATTCTAATGATGGCTTTTGCTTTTTTGTTTTTGACAACAGTGCTTTTCCCGTTTATCCAAAGGAATTTGCAATCGTAAACAAGGCAGATATCAGTCTTAAAGCTTCGGGAACAAATGCATTTGCAGAAGCTGAATATTATTTATTTGAAATTGATACGACTGAAAACTTTGATAGTCCTCTATTAGAGAGGGGTGAAGTTTTGTCCTCACCTGGCTTGATTGAATGGGATCCTGCTCTCCAGTTTGAAAACGAAGTGGTTTACTATTGGAGAATTAGTCCCAAGGTAATGGAAAACACCGTTTGGAATACAAGCTCTTTTGTGTATCTAGAAAACTCCTCAGAAGGATGGAACCAGAGTCACGTCTATCAATGGTTAAAAGATGATTATACAACAATTAATTATGAAGAGGCGGAAAGACAATTTTCTTTTTTTACGAATATTAACGAAGTAAAA
>Ga0055584_100002837_pt1 | contig 17186 bp, 16 predicted proteins | sample OSDHelmetaG_FD_58716 | JGI IMG/M metagenome (GOLD analysis project Ga0055584, IMG submission 58716) | Pelagic marine sediment microbial communities from the LTER site Helgoland, North Sea, for post-phytoplankton bloom and carbon turnover... | ecosystem: Environmental > Aquatic > Marine >... | reverse complement strand
TTAATGGTAAAGAAAATATAAGAAATGTTTGGTAAATTTTTTAAAAATTCCTCTAAATCTCATAGTAGTGATTTGCCGTGGATAGCTTTGGAAAATAATAAGCAATTAGATACGATAAAAGAAGATTCAAAAACCAAATTACAATTAATTTTTAAACATTCTACACGTTGTGGAATTAGTAGAATGGTAATGCGGCAATTTGAAAAGGATTATCCGTTTTCAGAGGATGAAGTCGATTTGTATTATTTGAATGTGTTGACCCATAGAACAGAATCGAATGAGGTGGCTCGTGTTTTTGGAATTCAACACGAATCACCTCAGTTTATTGTAATTGAAAATGGTAAGGTTAAAGTTTCTGCTAGTCACGGGGCAATAAATGAAATAGCTTTGGATAAATTACTTTGAACTTGTTTGAATATCTGACCTAAGTGGGTGTTTTTTTAAAATTGATTTGAGTTGTAATTTGATGTCTTCTCCTGTGTCAAGAACCATTTGTGAATCACTAGGAAAAGGTAATTGTTCATTTCTGATTAATTTTTTATCATCTTTTGTTAAAGCACGTTTATCTCCTTTGTATGTGGCGTAGTGGTTTTCGAAAGCAAATCCACTTTGGATAGGAAATTGTTGCAAGATTTGGTTGTTTTTTAAATCATAAAAAATGACATCAGCATAGATTTCTACGTTCTTGTATTGAGAAATGTTAAAAACTCTAGCTTTAGCATTAATAAACTTGTCTACTTTTATATCGTTACCTAAGCTGTCTTTCATGACGTTACCATTGCTATCCAATTGATATTCCCAACCATCTTTGATGCGTTTTTGTCTCAATTCTTCTTTTTCTTTAATGTGTTCAGGTGAAATGGCAATATGTTTTAGTTCTAAATCCATCGAATAATCATAGGTGATACTTGGTTCTTGGGTAGAGTGGTAATTTGTCCAAAACATATCAAGTCCGTAAGTGTTAAAATCTAACAAGAAATCTTCTAACTGCTCAGGGATGATTAAATGGGTTTTATTGTGTATAGAAACCAAAACATGTTCAATGCCTTTTCTGTGAGCCTGTTGCATAAGAGCTCTTGTGTTTTTGTAATTTGGATTGATGTTTTCAATGTATTCAAATGTATCGAAAGCATCTCTAACGTCAAGTTTGTTGTCTGAGCTTAATAGGCTTAGTGCATTGTCATATAGATATTCAGAAGTTAAATTTCTATAGGTGTTTATTTCATCGTTATAATCGTTGAGAGTAAATTTTATAGTTTTCCCATTAACTTTTAAAGGTAGAAATGGTTTTATGGTTTCTTGTCTATCATCCAAATCCAAGTACTTTTCAAAAATCTGTATATAATATTCTGGATTGTTACTTTTTTCTAATTGAGAGATCGTCTTGATATCTCGTTTAGTGGCTTTATGATATGCATCTTGTAGCATCAACGCATAGTCATATTTGTGTTTTTTGTTTTTTGTTTTCTTTAGTTTTTCTATAGCACTGTAAATTGCCTGGTCGTAATTTCCAGAATAAATAGTTTTTTCAATTTGTCTTTTAGCACTACACGAAATTAGTAGCGTAGTAGTCATAAAAAAAAGTACTAAATTTTTCATAAGAGAGGGTTAAGGTTAATGCATTAAATGGTTCAATTATAATGCCAAAATAAATAAAAACCCACAAATTAATGTGGGTTTATACAAATGAATGTGAAGGGGAATTATTTCTTTTTCTTAGGGTTAAATACAGGAAGTAATTGTGTTTTGACTTCGCCAAAACCAATTCTGGTTCCATTTTTTTCACAATGTCCACGCATGATTACAGTATCGTAATCATTTATAAATTTTCGTTCTGTGCCATCGCTCATTTTTATAGGCTTTTGTCCACGCCAAGTTAGTTCCAACATAGAACCAAAACTATCTTCTGTTGGTCCAGAGATGGTGCCACTTCCCATCATATCTCCTGAGTTTACAGGGCATCCATTCACGGTATGATGAGCTAGCTGTTGCGCCATATTCCAATACATATATTTAAAATTGGATCTACAAACCGTTTGTTCTTTAGCACCTTTAGGTTGAATAGCAACTTCTAAGTTGATATCATAGCTTTTCTTTCCTTGATACTGTAAATAAGGTAGAGGTTTTGGGTCTTGTTTAGGGCTTTCTACACGAAAAGGTTCTAAGGCATCCAATGTTACTATCCAAGGAGATATAGATGAAGCAAAGTTCTTTCCTAAGAAAGGACCTAAAGGAACATATTCCCATTTCTGAATGTCTCTAGCCGACCAATCATTGAATAATACTAATCCAAAGATGTATTCTTCGGCTTCTTCAATAGGTATGGGTTCGCCCAAATCGTTTGCGTCTGTAGTGATAAAAGCCATTTCTAATTCAAAATCTACTAGTTTTGATGGGCCAAAAACAGGGGTGTCGCTATCTGAAGGAAGTGTTTGTCCTTGTGGTCTATGGATAGGTATTCCGGAAGGGATGATAGATGAACTTCTTCCGTGATACCCTACAGGTAGATGCAGCCAGTTGGGCATCAAGGCGTTTTCTTTTCCTCTAAACATGGTGCCAACGTTGGTAGCATGTTCTTTACTAGCATAAAAGTCTGTATAATCTCCTACCTGAACCGGGAGTTGCATTTCAATTTCATCCAGTCTAAAGAGAACAATTTCTTTATGCTTAGGGTTGTTTTTTAAAGTTTCATTATTGCTGTCAAAAATGTCAGCAATACGATTTCTCACGGCTCGCCATGTTTGCCTACCATCAGCAATAAAGTCGTTAAGGGTATCTTGTAAAAAAATGTCGTCTGTTAAAGGGATACCATCAAAATAACCAAGTTGATGTAATGCCCCAAGATCGATGGCCGTATCACCAATGCGAGTACCTATGGTAATGATGTCATCACGTGTTAAGAATACTCCAAATGGAATGTTCTGTATAGGGAAATCAGAATTCTTGTCAACGTGTAGCCAAGAGGTTCTATCAGGATTGTTAGCAGATAAAGACATAATATAAAGCTGTTTTGTTTATTTCAAATTATAGTCAAACCTACATAATTTTTTTTATACTCAATGTATCAAAAAACAAAAAACTCGGTTGATTTTTTTTAAGTGAAAAAATAAATAAATCTATGATATAATTTAGACCTTAAAACCATAGGTATTTATTATTTTTGTGAACACAATTAAAAATTATAGCATATGCAACGAGATCAACAGATATTTGATTTGATACAAGACGAAAAAGAACGTCAACTGTATGGTTTAGAATTAATAGCTTCTGAGAACTTTGTAAGTGACCAAGTTATGGAAGCTGCAGGCTCTGTATTAACCAATAAATATGCCGAAGGCTACCCTGGTAAACGTTATTATGGTGGGTGTGAAGTTGTTGATCAAGTAGAGCAAATTGCTATAGATAGAGCAAAGACTTTATTTGGAGCTTCTTTTGCTAATGTACAACCACATTCAGGAAGTCAAGCCAATACAGCGGTTTTTGCTGCGTGTTTAAAACCCGGTGATACTATTTTAGGATTCGATTTGTCTCATGGTGGACATTTAACACATGGCTCTCCAGTTAATTTCTCAGGAAAGTTATACAATCCAGTGTTTTATGGTGTAGATGAGGAAACAGGATTGATAGATTATGAACAAGTTGCTGAAGTTGCCGAACGCGAGCGTCCTAAGCTTATTATTGCGGGGGCTTCAGCTTATTCTCGTGATATGGATTTTAAAAAATTCCGTGAGATAGCAGATAGTGTAGGGGCTGTTTTAATGGCAGATATCTCTCATCCTGCAGGATTGATAGCAAAAGGTATTCTTAATGATCCTATTCCACATTGTCATGTAGTGACAACAACAACTCATAAAACTTTAAGAGGACCTAGAGGAGGGATGATTTTGATGGGGGAAGATTTTGAAAATCCTTTTGGGTTGAAATTAAAGAATGGTAATCTCAAAAAAATGTCAACCTTGCTTAATTCAGCAGTTTTTCCAGGTAATCAAGGTGGTCCTTTAGAACATATTATTGCGGCTAAAGCAGTTGCCTTTGGTGAAGCGCTTGAAGATGATTTTATGCACTACATTTTACAGGTTAAGAAAAATGCAGAAGCAATGGCAAAAGCTTTTCTAGATAGAGGTTACAATATTATTTCTGGAGGTACAGATAACCATATGATGCTAATAGATTTGCGCAATAAAGATATTTCTGGTAAAGATGCAGAACAAGCCTTAGTAAAAGCAGATATTACGGTTAATAAAAACATGGTGCCTTTTGATGATAAGTCTCCATTTGTAACTTCTGGTATTAGAGTAGGAACACCAGCTGTTACTACACGTGGTTTAAAAGAACAAGATATGGAAGTTATTGTTGGCTATATCGATGAGGTTATCAAAAATCATGATAATGAGGCTAAACTAGAAAGTATTGCAGAACAAGTTAATGCTATGATGGGAGGTAAACCATTGTTTGCTTAAACTATAAAAGATGTAAAACAAAAAAGCCTGCAATTTTGCAGGCTTTTTTGTTTTACATGATTTTATAAAAAAGCTTCTTTTTTTAAAACGCAACTGATAGACTGAGGATTAATTGTTCTGGTCTGGTGTCTAGTCTACTCACAACGCTTGTACCAATATTATCATTGATAAAAGTGGCTTCATTATTATTGAATCCACGTTCATAACGAAGGTCTATACCTATTTTGTTTATATTGAGTCCAATACCAAAATTTAATCCTAAAGAAAATTCATCTTCAATCTCATCAATATTGATACCGTCAAATTCTGTGTCGAGTATATATTGTAAGGAAGGTCCGCCAAATACGGAAATAGGACCAAGTACTTTAATTCCAACCAAAAGAGGCATGTCGAGTTTTTTCATGGTAAAATCATCACTGTCATAATCACTTTTGGTATTGGTATATACCAACTCTGGTTTAAAGTATAATTTGTTTCCTATTTTTCCAAAAACTCCTATATGGTATCCTATATTGTGATCTGGATTTTTTGCGTTGTCACTTATGGATTCAAAATATTTGCCGTTGGCATTGTAATTCAAGCCGCCTTTTACCCCAAAACCAATTCCGTTTTGTGCATGGGATAATAAAGCCGAAAACAGCATAATTGTTAATAAGGCTAATTTTTTCATAATAAATTCATTTCAGTTCTTGATTCAATATTATCAAAAACGTTGCCAAACAATTATTATTTTCTAGCTATCACTTTTTCAGCAGCAGCAACTATAGCTTTACTGTCTAATCCATATTTTTGCATAAGTTGTTCAGGTGTTCCAGATTCTCCAAAAGTATCTTGTGTAGCAACAAACTCTTGTGGAGTAGGGTTGTGTTGTGAAAGGGTACGGGCAACACTTTCGCCTAGACCTCCAAGATAATTATGTTCTTCGGCTGTAACAATGCACTTTGTTTTTGCAATTGAATCTAAAATGGCCTTTTCATCTAAAGGTTTAATCGTGTGTATGTTGATGACTTCAGCAGAAATCCCTTTGTCATATAATGCTTTTGAAGCTTCCAAGGCTTCCCATACTAGATGGCCAGTTGCTACAATAGTAACGTCGGCTCCATCTGTTAGTTTAATTGCTTTTCCAATTTCAAAAGTTTGATCTTCAGGAGTGAATACCGGCACTTTTGGTCGTCCAAAACGTAAGTATACAGGGCCGTTATGTTCTGCAATGGCAAGTGTTGCTGCCTTAGTTTGATTGTAATCACAAGTGTTGATTACGGTCATTCCAGGTAACATTTTCATTAAACCAATGTCTTCAAGAATTTGGTGGGTCGCACCATCTTCTCCTAATGTTAATCCAGCATGTGAAGCACAGATTTTTACATTTTTACCTGAGTATGCTATAGATTGTCTGATTTGATCGTAAACTCTACCTGTAGAAAAATTAGCAAAAGTACCAGTGAAAGGAATTTTACCACCGATAGTCAATCCTGCAGCAATCCCCATCATGTTGGCTTCAGCTATGCCAATTTGAAAAAAACGGTCTGGATGATTGTTTTTGAACTCATCCATCTTTAATGAGCCTGTTAAATCTGCACAAAGCGCAACGACGTTAGGATTAATTTTTCCTAACTCAGCTAAGCCAGCTCCAAAACCACTTCTTGTGTCTTTTTTTTCTGTATATGTGTAAGTTTTCATTATTGTTGTAGTTGTGTGTTAGTAGTCTCCTAAAGTTTCTGGATTTTGTTTAAGCCCAATGGCCAATTGTTCGTCGTTTGGTGCTTTACCATGCCATGCATGGGTGTGCATCATAAAGTCTACCCCGTTACCCATTACAGTTTTTAGTAATACACATATGGGTTTTCCTTGACCAGTTTTGCTTTTGGCTTCTGACATACCTTTAAGGATGCTCTCGATGTTGTTACCTTCTTCAATTTCAACAACCTCCCATCCAAAGGCTTCAAATTTGGCTTTGATATTACCCATAGGAAGTACATTGTTGGTAGAACCATCTATTTGTTGACCATTTAAATCTATAGTAGCGATTAAATTGTCAACTTTTTTGGCCGAAGCATACATTATGGCTTCCCAGTTTTGCCCTTCTTGTAGTTCGCCATCACCGTGAAGACTGTAAACAAGATGTTTGTCGTTATTTAGCTTTTTAGCTTGGGCAGCTCCAATAGCAACGCTCATACCTTGACCTAGTGACCCCGATGCTATTCTAACACCAGGGAGCCCTTCATGAGTTGTTGGGTGACCTTGAAGTCTAGAATCAATTAATCTGAAGGTGTTTAACTCATCTACAGGAAAGTAACCAGAACGTGCCAATACGCTATAATATACTGGTGAGATATGACCGTTGGATAAGAAAAAAAGATCTTCTCCTATACCATCCATATCAAAATCATCATTACGTTCCATGATTTCTTGATAAAGAGCAACAAAAAATTCAGCACAACCTAAAGACCCACCAGGGTGTCCTGAGTTTACCTTGTGAACCATTCTTAGGATGTCCCTACGAACTTGAACGACTAAATCGTTTAAATACTGTGTGTTTGACATTGTGTTTGTGTTGTTTTTTATAAAGCAACAAAAATAAAGTTTTATAAATAGTTTATAAAGGGTTTTGTTAGCATTTATTAACGAAAATGAAAGAATTACTAACAATTGAACTAAAACGCTAATTTCATTATAAAGTATCGTTTGCTTAACAGATTGTTAGTTATATTTGCCATCGATTGAAAATTTTAATATGACGTTTGAATTACATACTGAAGATTCACAGACAAAAGCTAGAGCAGGAAAAATAACAACCGCTCATGGAGTGATTGAGACTCCAATTTTTATGCCCGTAGGAACAGTTGGATCGGTAAAAGGTGTACACCAACGAGAACTAAAAAATGATATCAACCCCGATATTATACTTGGCAATACTTATCATTTATATTTAAGACCACAGACCTCAATTTTAGAAGCGGCTGGAGGACTTCATAAGTTTATGAATTGGGATCGAAATATTTTAACCGATTCAGGAGGGTATCAGGTATATTCGTTGTCGGCGAACAGAAAAATTAAGGAAGAAGGTGTTAAATTTAAATCACATATTGATGGAAGTTATCATATTTTTACTCCAGAAAACGTGATGGAAATTCAACGTAGTATAGGTGCAGATATCATTATGGCTTTTGATGAATGTACCCCTTATCCTTGTGATTATCATTATGCCAAGCGTTCTATGCATATGACTCACCGATGGTTAGATCGTTGTGTAAAACACCTTAAAATTGTTCCTCCAAAGTATGGTTATGAACAATCTCTTTTTCCAATAGTGCAGGGGAGTACTTATAAAGATTTGCGCCAACAATCAGCCGAATATATTGCTAGTGTAGGTGCTGATGGGAATGCCATAGGAGGTTTATCTGTAGGAGAACCTCATGAAGAAATGTACGCCATGACTGAAGTTGTATGCGATATACTTCCGCAAGACAAACCACGTTATTTAATGGGAGTGGGAACACCAATAAATATATTAGAAAATATAGCTCTTGGTGTGGATATGTTTGATTGTGTGATGCCTACAAGAAACGCTAGAAATGGTATGCTTTTTACCGCATATGGAACTATAAATATTAAAAATAAAAAGTGGGAAAATGATTTTTCTCCTATTGACGAAATGGGAATAACTTTTGTTGATACAGAATATAGCAAGGCGTATCTAAGACATTTGTTTACCGTCAACGAGTTGTTAGGAAAACAAATTGCTACGATTCATAATTTAGGATTCTATCTATGGTTGGTTAGAGAAGCTAGAAAACATATATTAGCAGGAGACTTTAGAACTTGGAAAGATAAAATGGTTAAACAAATGGATAATCGTTTGTAATGTGATGATATGAAAATATTAGATTGGTACATACTTAAGCGTTACCTATTCACCTTTTTGATGATGTTGTTACTGTTTATTCCTATTGGAATAACAGTAAACTTAGCTGAGAAAATAGGGAAAATATTAGAGAACAAAGTCCCTTTTGGAGCTGTGGCGCAATATTATTTAGATTTTACTATTTATTTTGCCAATCTATTGTTTCCTATCTTTTTGTTTCTTTCGGTGATTTGGTTTACTTCCAAATTAGCCAATAATACCGAAGTTATAGCTTTCTTAAGTTCTGGTGTGTCATTTTCTAGATTTTTAAGACCATATATGATTGGAGCAACTATTGTGGCGCTTTTTGCCTTGCTTATGGGGATGGTTTTAGCACCCAAAGCTAGTGAGGGTTTCAATGAGTTTAAATACAAATACTTAAAGAAACACGCAAAAGTTGTTGATACACGTGAAGTTTATAGGCAGATTAATGAGAATGATTTCATCTATGTTCATCATTTTGATATCAAAAATAAACGGGGAACAAAATTTACTTTAGAACACTTTAACGGAAATCAATTAGAGTATAAAATCTTTTCAGATAACATAAGTTTTGTGGAACAAGATTCAACATATAGGCTCATTAATTATGTAAAACGCATCTATAAAGAAGATAATGAAATCATCGAAAGCAAACGTCGATTTGATACATTGTTTAAGTTTGATCTTGAAGATTTGACTCCCGTAAATTATATGGCAGAAACGCTTCAGTATGGTGAATTGAATCGTTTTATCGAGAAAGAAAAACAACAAGGTTCAACCAATGTGGGGCGTTATCTGGTTGTTAAGTATAAAAAATGGAGTTTGCCAGTAGCGGTTTATATCCTTACTATAATTGCCGTTTCCGTATCTTCCATAAAACGTCGCGGAGGAATGGGGCTAAACTTAGCTGTAGGCATCGCTTTAGCAATGGTTTATGTATTTTTTGATAAAGTGTTTGGGGTTATGGCCGAACAGTCTGATTTCTCCCCTTTGATTGCCGTTTGGTTGCCTAATGTTATTTTTGGTGCTTTAGCTATAGTCCTTTTAAGAAATGCCAAACGTTAGAACAAAAAACTTTATTCACCTTCATTTTTTGGTCTTTATAGCTGGATTTACGGCTATACTAGGAGAGCTTATCTCTATTGGAGCAATAGAATTGGTTTGGTATAGAATGACCATTGCAGGTCTCCTTATGGGACTATTTGTAAAAGTAGCAAAAGTCAATATCAAACTTGACAAAGCTACAATCTTCAAGTTATTTGCTGCCGGAATTCTCATAGCACTGCATTGGATTACCTTTTTTGAGTCTATAAATCAAGCCAATGTATCTATTACGCTATCTATGTTTTCAACAGGAGCCTTTTTTGCTTCCTTTTTAGAACCCATCATCTATAAGCGAAGAATTATTTGGTATGAAATCATTTTTGGTTGTATAGTCGTTTTTGGCGTTGTATTGATTACTCAAAGTGAAATGCAATATCTCAATAGTATCATCTTGGGAATTGTTGCTGCTTTACTCTCTACATTGTTTGCTATATTCAATGGGAAATTTATCCAAAAGCACAACGCTATGGCTATCTCCTTTTATGAATTTGTTAGCGGTGTCTGTTTTATATCGCTGTTTCTTCTGTTTTCTAAAGATGGATTTTCAGAAGATTTTTTCAAATTGTCAAAAAATGATTGGATATACCTCTTAATTTTAGGCTCAATTTGTACTGCATATGCCTTTATTGGCTCTGTACAGGTTATGAAAGTTATTAGCCCTTATACTGTAATTTTATCCTATAATTTAGAACCAGTATATGGAATAATTTTAGCCATTATGTTATTTCCTGAAAACGAAATAATGGGAATTCAGTTTTATTATGGAGCGATATTAATCTTAATAACAGTTTTCATGGATACTTATCTTAAAAACAAGGAACTAAAACGCTTGAAGAAAGGATAGTTTATTGGTTTTTAGTGTTTTATGTGAGTTTATTCAATAATAATTTTTATTACTGTCACTTCTATATGACATATTTTCGTGCTTTTTCGATTAATCAAAACGAAAAAAATACGTAGGTTTGTACGCTAACTAAAACTAAACAATATTTCGTTATGGAATATTTAGAATTTGAACTTCCAATAAAAGAGCTTCAAGAACAACTTGAAAAGTGTGAACTCATTGGAAAAGAAAGTGACGTTGATGTCACAGAAACATGTAAAAAAATCGAGGAAAAACTCGAAGAAACCAAAAAGAACATATATAAAAACCTTACGGCTTGGCAACGAGTGCAATTATCTAGACATCCAAATAGACCTTATACTTTGGATTATCTTCACGCGCTTTGTGGTGATTCATTTTTAGAACTACATGGAGATAGAAATGTAAAAGATGACAAAGCTATGATTGGTGGGCTTGGGAAAATAGGAGATCAATCATATATGTTTATTGGACAACAAAAAGGATATAATACCAAAACTAGACAATATCGAAATTTTGGAATGTCCAATCCCGAAGGATATAGAAAAGCTCTCCGCTTGATGAAATCTGCTGAAAAGTTTGGAATTCCTGTGGTTACTTTGATTGATACTCCAGGTGCTTATCCAGGATTGGAAGCCGAAGAACGTGGACAAGGTGAAGCTATTGCACGAAATATACTTGAAATGACTAGACTAAAAGTCCCTATAATTACCATTATAATTGGTGAAGGTGCTTCTGGAGGCGCATTGGGTATTGGAGTAGGAGACCGTGTCTTGATGCTCGAAAATACTTGGTATTCTGTGATTTCACCAGAGTCTTGCTCTTCGATACTATGGCGTAGCTGGGAATATAAAGAACAAGCAGCAGAAGCCCTAAAATTGACAGCAAAGGACATGAAACGTTTAAAATTGGTAGATAAGATTATAAAAGAACCTCTTGGCGGAGCTCATACTGATAGAGAAAAAACTTTTAAAACCGTGAGAGATGTCATTATCAAAACTTATGATGAATTGAAAAACTTATCACCAGTGGATTTGGTTAATGCTCGTATGGAAAAATATTCTAATATGGGAGTTTATAAAGGGTAGACCCTTATTATATATAGGATTATGAAAAACTGAAGTTTAATAGCTTCGGTTTTTTTGTAGTTATTAACAATAAAATGAAGTTGTTAACAGTTAAATTGTTGAAGAACTGTTAAGATCGTACAATCAAAAATAAGAGACAATCTTAACATTTTGTTTATTTTCGTATCCCATGAAGCAACCCAATCAAATAAAAGGTTTTCAAGTCAATAAAGATAATATTATCAATCTAGAAAAAGGAAAAATACCTCCTCAAGCTATTGATTTAGAAGAGGTTGTGTTAGGAGCAATGATGATTGATAAAAAAGGTGTTGATGAGGTAATTGACATTTTAAGCCCAGAAGCTTTCTACAAAGATGCTCATAGATATATTTTTGAAGCTATTTTTAAATTATTCGAAAAAAGCGAACCAATTGACTTATTAACCGTTTCTAGCCAATTAAAAAAAGATGGAAAGTTAGAAATGGTTGGAGGTGATTTTTATTTGATTTCTTTAACGCAAAGAGTATCGTCATCTGCTCATATTGAGTTCCATGCTCGAATCATATTACAAAAGTTCATTCAACGAAGTTTGATAAAAATTTCAAACGAAATTATAGAATCATCCTATGATGAAAGTAAGGATGTTTTTGATCTTTTGGATGAAGCTGAATCTAAATTGTATGATGTAACTCAAGGTAATGTAAAGAAATCTACAGAAACAGCACAAAGCTTGGTGATGCAAGCCAAGAAGAAAATTGAAGAGATTTCAAACAAGGAAGGTTTGAGCGGAATTCCTACAGGGTTTACCAAACTCGATCAATTAACTTCAGGGTGGCAAGCTAGTGATTTGATAATTGTAGCTGCAAGACCTGGGATGGGAAAAACGGCATTGACCCTTACCATGGCTAGAAATATTGCCGTTGATCAAAATACTCCTGTTGCCTTTTTCTCATTAGAGATGTCTTCAGTACAATTGATAACACGTCTGATATCTAGTGAAACAGGTTTGTCTTCTGAAAAATTAAGAACAGGAAAGCTGGAAAAACATGAGTGGGAACAGCTTAATGTCAAAGTAAAAAGCCTCGAAAAAGCTCCATTATACATAGATGACACTCCATCACTTTCTATTTTTGATTTAAGAGCAAAAGCAAGACGTTTGTCTTCTCAATATGGTATAAAACTTATTATTATTGATTATTTACAATTGATGACTGCTGGGGGGGCTCAAAAAGGAGGTAATAGAGAACAAGAGATATCTATGATTTCACGTAACCTTAAAGCTCTTGCCAAAGAATTGGATGTGCCAGTTATTGCCCTGTCACAGCTTTCCCGTGCCGTAGAAACACGTGGAGGAAGTAAACGTCCATTGCTGTCTGACTTGCGTGAATCTGGAGCTATTGAACAAGATGCCGATATTGTATCTTTTATATATAGACCAGAATATTATAAGATTGATGAATGGGATGATGAAGAGCGTTCTCCAACTGAAGGCCAAGCCGAATTTATTATTGCTAAGCATCGTAATGGAGGATTGGATAATATTAGACTGAAATTTATAGGCCACCTCGGAAAATTTGACAACTTAGATGATTTTGATTCACCATTCGGAAACGAATTTCATAGTAAAATGAATTCAGGAACTAATGATGACGATGTCTTTAATACAGGTAGCTATCCGTCTCCTTCTGATGCTTTTGGTGATCCACAAGTTGATAATGACGATGACTTTGTCCCATTTTAAATTTTTATAACACTTTTTAATTAGTTTTTTCTATACTTTTATAGTTCTAAATTTTAGCAATGCTCAGTCAAAGACGTACAACCAATATCCTATTACTTTTTATCGTAGTACCATTGGTGTTTTATTTACTCAAAACACTTAAATTTATTTTTATACCATTGGTATTCTCAATGTTTGTGGCTTTGTTTTTCTTACCGCTACTACGTGGGTTGCGAAAAAGAAAAGTTCCAAAATACATTGCTATTCTTCTTGTAATCTTGATTATTTTGGGAACTATAGTATTGGGTATAGAGCTGATACAACTCTCTAGTAAACAAATCATGGCTTCCAAAGGAGATTTTATTATAAAAGCCCAAGAAAAAATAAACTTGTTAATAAGCGCATTAGAAGAAACCTTTGGGGTTACAGTGGCCCAAGAACAAAATATGTTGGGACGTTTTGTTCATAAAGACAATATCGTAACTACTGTTGGGTTTTTACAAAAAACCTTGACTATGATTCTTATGACTGCCTTTTTTGTAGTATTGTGGCTCGCCGAATCTATAAACGTACAAAAGCTTATTAATGCTACCATATTAAAACAAAAACATACTTCAATAAAAACGTTTATGAAAGCAGAAAAAGATCTTATAACTTTTATTAAAGTCAAGGTCTTTGTAAGCTTATTAACAGGAATCTTTACAGGATTGGCATGCGTAGCTTTTGATGTGAGTTTTCCTATATTCTGGGGATTATTTGCATTTGTAATTAATTTTGTACAAATGGTTGGATCCTTTATTTCTGTAATTTCATTATCTATTTTTGCTCTTGTCGAATTAGATCCAACAAGTACATTGTTCTTTTTTATTTTAGCAATTACGGGTGTTCAAGTTCTTTTTGGAGCAATTTTAGAACCAATATTTATGGGGAAATCCTTTTCAATAAACATCATTACTGTTTTAGTAATGTTGATGTTATGGGGCTATATCTGGGGGGTTCCAGGACTTATCATGGCCATCCCTATTACTGTATTTCTTAAAATCATTTTTGAACAATTTCCATCTACAAAAAAAATAGCCGATATGATTTCTGAAGCAAATTAACCTTAATTTTAAGATTAAATTTTTAGGTTAAAATTGTTTTAAAGCTATTTTTTACGCTATAATTTTTGAGTATCTTTCCACTATGAAGAAGACCTTGATAATTATAGTATTTGTATTGTTAAGCTTACCAGCTTTTGCTTCGTATATTCTCATCCCAATGGATGCAGAAGGACAACAAAATCATCTTAAAGCTTATGGTATAACATATTGGGCTTTAGAAAAGCAGCTTAAGGCCAAGTGGTTATTGAATTATAGAGGAGGAGCTTTTTTATTACCTTTTGCTGAAGAAATTCAGCGCGAATGTCAAATTAGAGGGGTTAGTTTTGAAATTGTATCAAACTCAAAAGCTGAAGAAATTCTTAATCTCATTGCTAGTCCTTCTCAAAATATGGACGCTGTAGTGCTTGAAAAAGCTCCCAAAATAGCTGTTTATACCCCTTATGGAAAACAGCCTTGGGATGATGCTGTAACGATGGTGCTCACTTATGCCGAAATACCTTATGACACTATTTATGACGAAGAAGTACTTAATGATGCATTGTTATTATATGATTGGCTTCACCTACATCATGAAGATTTTACTGGACAGTATGGTAAGTTTTATCGCTCGTTTAAATCGGCTTCTTGGTATATTGAAGAGAAAAAGGCAGCTGAAGCTTTGGCAGCTAAATTAGGCTTTGATAAAGTATCTCAAGCCAAACTCGCAGTAGCCAAAAAAATTAGAGATTATGTGATAGGAGGAGGCTTTATGTTTGCTATGTGTAGTGCTACAGATAGCTTTGATATTGCATTATCTGCAGAGGGAGTCGATATTTGCGAACCTATGTTTGATGGTGATTCTAGTGACCCTAATTACCAAAACAAAATTGACTATAATAAAACCTTTGCTTTTACCGATTTTACTTTGGAACGAAACCCCAATGTCTATGAATTTTCTTCTATAGACATGACCACAAAACGACGTATTCCTAAAACAACAGATTATTTTTCGCTTATGGAATTTTCTGCTAAATGGGATCCTGTGCCAACGATGTTGTGCCAAAATCATACGGCTTTGATCAAAGGTTTTATGGGACAAACCACCTCATTCAATAGAGATGAAATAAAAAGTAACGTCTTGATAATGGGAGAAAACAAAACTAATGGTGAAGCAAAATATATTCATGGTATAAAAGGTAAGGGATTTTTTACTTTTTACGGAGGACACGATCCTGAAGATTATACACATAGAGTAGGTGATCCCAAAACAGAATTGGATTTACACCCAACATCTCCAGGTTACAGACTTATTCTTAATAATGTCCTTTTTCCTGCAGCAAAAAAGAAAAAACAAAAAACTTAATAAAAGTGAAGTTCTATCAAAAAGAAATACTACTCAAAGCAAGAAATAGAGGATTTCATTTGATCACTTCGGAACTAGTACATCAGTTTGATGAAATTAAGAAAATAAACATTGGATTATTACATGTTTTCATAAAACATACATCTGCTAGTATCACCATAAATGAAAATGCTGATTATAGCGTTCGTCAAGATTTTGAAAATCACATGAATATTCTAGTTCCTGAAAATCAAACTTATTATACACATACTTTTGAAGGAAGTGATGACATGCCTGCTCATATAAAGTCATCTTTATTGGGTAATAGCCTACACATACCTATAACCAATGGATGTCTTAATCTAGGAACTTGGCAAGGGATTTACCTATGTGAACATAGAAATCATGGAGGTCATAGAAAATTATTATTAACGGCTTTTGGTAATTAAACGTTCCTTATCGGAAATAAGCTTGTCTAAAATATATTCAACACCGCCTTCATCATTGCTTTTAGTTTCATATTGCGCAATAGATTTTACATTTGGATGTGCATTTTGCATAGCAAAACTGTATTTTGCATGTTGTAACATCTCCAAATCGTTATTATAATCTCCAAATACAACGGTTTCTGAAGCGTCACAGCACAGCTCTTTTTGTATATGTCTCAAAGCAAATCCTTTGTTGGTGTTTTTATGTGATAAATCTAACCAATGTTTTCCTGAAATTTTTACTTGTAAATTGTGTTCGAAATGTTTTAAATAAGGATAAAGATGAGGTTCTGATCCTATAAAACTATATACAGCAATTTTTACAAAATTCTCATTAGATACTTCAAGCAAATCTTTAACTATGCTATATTGTGAATAATATTGACTAAATGTAGCCAAAAAATTATCGTCTTTAGACTCAATGAAGGCAGTTTTTTCACCACATAATACAACATGTGCTTCAGGAATTTTTTTTAAAATTTTTAGAAGCTCATGAACATCTTGAGTAGGGAAGTAGTTGTTAAGTATCGTATTGTCATTACGTTTTATAATCCCTCCATTTTCGGCAATTATTGTTATATCTTGTTTTATACGATCAAGTTTATTTGCAATGCTATGGTATTGTCTGCCACTAGCTGCAACAAAGTGAACATTGTGCTTTTGTAAAGCCTTAAATTGACGAAAAAATAACGGACTTACATCTCCCTTGGAGTTTAGTAACGTTCCGTCCATATCACTAACTACGAGTTTGATGTTGGAAAAATCCATAATTGGTTTTATAAGTTAGAAACCTTATGAGACAAAAAAGCCAGTTCAATTTTGAACTGGCTTTTGATAAATAAGCGAATTGTTATTATTAATTAGGCCTAAAGCCCTATTTTACTTTATTAACGATAGCTTCAAAAGCTTCTGGGTGGTTCATAGCCAAATCTGCAAGAACTTTACGGTTCAATTCGATGTTGTTGGCTTTTAACAATCCCATAAACTTAGAATATGACATTCCGTGTTGTCTAGCTCCAGCGTTGATACGTTGAATCCAAAGTGAACGGAAATTACGTTTTTTGTTTCTACGGTCTCTATACGAATATTGCATCGCTTTGTCAACCGCGTTTTTGGCTACTGTCCAAACGTTTTTACGACGTCCGAAGTAACCTTTTGCTTGCTTAAGAACCTTT
>Ga0055584_100002836_pt1 | contig 17196 bp, 17 predicted proteins | sample OSDHelmetaG_FD_58716 | JGI IMG/M metagenome (GOLD analysis project Ga0055584, IMG submission 58716) | Pelagic marine sediment microbial communities from the LTER site Helgoland, North Sea, for post-phytoplankton bloom and carbon turnover... | ecosystem: Environmental > Aquatic > Marine >... | reverse complement strand
TTTTTTTTGAATAGTCATAATAAAAAAAGGCCAACATTATAGTTGGCCTTATATAGAAAAAATTAAATTCTATTTAATTATGCTTTGCCGGCAATATCTTCCTCAGCAATTTGGACACGCAGACGAGCTCTTTCAACTTTTCTTTCATATTTCTCGAATTCATCAGCAGCAAGGTCACCTTTTCTGAGATGTTCAAGAGCATTTTCAAGAGCAAGCTTGGCCCTTTCAAGGTCAATATCTTTATCTTCTTCACCAGCAGTTGTTAAAATCGTAACCTTATCGTTAAGAACTTTACAAATACCACCGGTAATCAAAAATGATCTTGTCGGGTCATCCGCACCACCAAACACAATCATATGACCATTATCTAATTCCGTTATAATGTGTGTATGCTCAGGTAAGACATTTATCTGACCTCTAACTGTAGGAATTACTAAGGACTCACAAGGGATATCCTTAGCAATAATTTCGTTAGGGGAGAGAACGTCTACTGTGTAATAATTCATGATTATTAATTTCCTTCTCTAATCTGTTTCGCCTTTTCGTGAACCATCTCAAGATTTCCAACAAGGTAGAAAGCTTGCTCAGGAAGATCATCAACTTCACCATTTAGAATTGCTTTGAAGCCAGTAATCGTATCTTCCATTTTTACAAATTGACCTTTAAGGCCTGTAAATTGTTCAGCAACGAAGAATGGTTGTGATAGGAATTTTTGAACTTTTCTTGCTCTTGCAACAATAAGCTTATCTTCTTCAGAAAGTTCATCCATACCAAGAATAGCAATGATATCTTGAAGTTCTTTATATCTTTGAAGAATCGCTTGGACACCTCTAGCGATGTTATAATGCTCATCTCCAAGAATTTCTGGAGTGAGAATAGTTGAAGTTGAAGAAAGAGGGTCAACAGCAGGATAGATACCAAGCTCTGCAATTTGTCTTGAAAGCTCAGTAGTTGCATCCAAGTGAGCAAAGGTTGTAGCTGGAGCTGGATCGGTATAGTCATCAGCAGGAACATAAACGGCCTGAACTGAAGTAATAGATCCGTTCTTTGTTGAAGTAATACGCTCTTGCATCGCACCCATTTCAGTACCAAGAGTTGGTTGATAACCAACAGCTGAAGGAATACGTCCTAGAAGGGCAGAAACCTCAGAACCTGCTTGTGTAAATCTAAAGATATTATCAACGAAGAAAAGAACATCTTGGTTTTCTTCATCTCTAAAGTATTCAGCAACTGAAAGACCAGTTAGGGCAACTCTCGCTCTTGCACCTGGTGGCTCATTCATTTGTCCGTAAACAAGTGAAGTTTTATCTAAAACCCCAGAGTCTTTCATCTCGTGATAAAGATCGTTTCCTTCTCTTGTTCTTTCACCAACACCTGCGAATACTGAGTAACCACTGTGTTGAGTAGCAATATTGTTAATAAGTTCCATAATAAGAACTGTTTTACCAACACCGGCACCACCAAAAAGACCAATCTTTCCACCTTTTAGATAAGGAGCAAGTAGGTCAATTACCTTAATACCAGTAAAGAGCGCCTCAAGTTTTGTTGATTGATCTTCATAACTAGGGGCTTCTCTGTGGATACTATAATGTTTTTTAGCTGAAACAGGACCAGCTTCATCAACTGGCTCACCTATAACATTTAGAATTCTACCTAGAGTTTCAGGTCCAACAGGAGTTTGAATTGGACTACCTGTATCTAAAACTTTTTGACCTCTGGCGAGACCTTCAGTTGAATCCATTGCAATACATCTAGCAACGTTATCACCAAGGTGTTGAGCGACTTCAACAACTAGATTATTTTCCTGATCATTAATAGCTGCATTGGTCATTCTTAAGGCGTTATAAATGGCCGGAAGATGACCTTTAGGAAACTCAACGTCAACGACGGGTCCCATAACTTGTTTTACTGAACCAAAATTTTGATCTGCCATTTTTCTGCTCCTTAGGCGTTTATCGATTCGGCACCGGAAACAACTTCGATAAGTTCGGTTGTGATACCTGCCTGTCTTAATTTATTCATTTTTAATGTTAGTTTTCTAATCATGTCTCTACAGTTGTTTTTAGCATTATCCATTGATGTCATTCTTGAACCATGCTCAGCTGCAATCGCATCCAATAAACATGTATAGGCCGTTGATAGATACGCTTGAGGAATAAGGTTATCAAGAATATCTCTTGCATCAGGCTCATACTTAAAATCAAATGGATGTTTTTTATCTAGATCTTGCTTCATTGACTCTTCTAGTGTCATTGGAAGCATCTTTTTTACTGTAGGTGTAAAGCTTATTGCTGAATTAAACACATTATAAGCAACAAGAACTTGTCCAAATTCTCCAGATCTAAAAAGATCTCCTAACTCTTCGACAACATCTTTATACTCAGCAAATGTAGGCTCTATTTTAGAGAACTCATACATTTTACCAAAGTTAACTTCGTCAAAGACAAGTTCTTTTACCTTTTTTCCAATGAAGTGAACTTTAACATCTAAATCTGTTTCACCTAGATATCTTCTTACTTCTTTGGCCAATTGACTGTTATATCCGCCACAAAGCCCCTTATTTGAAGAGACAACAAGAAGAAGCGCCCTCTTATTGTCCTTATTTGGTGTTAAATAAGGATGATTGTAATTTCTTACCAAAGCAGAAACGGTACGAATCGTTTCCTCGAGCTCATTAGCATAAGGACGTGAGTTCGTAATATTATGCTGAGCTTTGGCCAGCTTAGCAGCAGAGACCAGCTTCATGGCCGTAGTGATTTTCAAAGTACCTTTGGTACTTTTAATCTTTTTCTTAAGGTCCTTTATATTGGCCACTTAAATCTCCAGTTTTCCTAGTATTTTTTGCTTCCTACAAAACCATTAATGATTTCTGTAAGTTTAGCGCCATTAGCATCGTCAATAACTTTAGCATCATCGATTGCTTTATAAAGATCAGCATGTCTTGATTTAATAAAATCAAGAAGCTCAACCTCAACTTCTCTAATATTTTCAACAGGGATGCTATCAAAAAGTCCTTTTGTTCCACCAAAGATGGCAACAACTTGATCAGTTACATGCATTGGCTCGTATTGCTTTTGCTTAAGAAGTTCAACAAGTCTTTCACCTCTTGATAACTGTCTTTGAGTTGCTTCATCCAAATCAGAACCAAATTGAGCAAAAGCTGCAAGCTCTCTATATTGAGCAAGATCAAGTCTTAATGTACCAGCAACTTTTTTCATCATCTTAACTTGAGCTGAACCACCAACCCTTGAAACAGAAAGACCAACGTTAACAGCTGGTCTGATACCAGAGTTAAAAAGATCTGATTCAAGATAGATTTGTCCATCTGTAATAGAAATAACGTTTGTTGGAATATAAGCAGAAACGTCACCTTCTTGAGTTTCAATTACTGGTAGGGCAGTAAGAGAACCATTTCCGTTTTCATCGTTAAGCTTACATGCTCTTTCTAGGAGTCTAGAGTGTAAATAGAAAACATCCCCTGGGAAAGCTTCACGTCCAGGAGGTCTTCTTAGTAGAAGTGACATTTGTCTATATGCTTGAGCTTGTTTTGTTAAATCATCATAAACAATAAGAGCGTGCTTTCCATTATCTCTGTAATGTTCGGCCATAGTTGCACCAGTATAAGGAGCAATAAATTGTAGAGGCGCAGATTGAGAAGCTGTTGCTGAAATAATGATTGTATAATCCATCGCTCCGGCTTCTTCTAGTTTCTTCTGAACTTGTCTAACAGTAGATTGTTTCTGTCCTATAGCTACGTAAACACAAACAACATCTTTACCTTTTTGGTTAATAATGGTGTCGATGGCAACAGCTGTCTTACCTGTTTTTCTATCACCAATGATAAGCTCTCTTTGACCTCTTCCGATAGGGATCATAGCATCGATCGCTTTGATACCTGTTTGAAGTGGCTCATGAACAGATTTTCTTGGAATAATTCCAGGTGCCTTAACTTCAACTTTTCTCGTTGTATCGCCCTTAACTTCACCTTTACCATCAATTGCTTCACCAATGGCATTAACAACTCTTCCTAAAAGTTCATCACCAACAGGAACTTCAACAATCTTTTGTGTTCTTTTAACTGTTGAACCTTCTTTAATAGTTGGATCATCCCCAAGAATGGCAATACCGACGTTGTTGGTTTCAAGGTTAAGGATCATACCCTTAGTTCCGGTATCAAACTCAACAAGTTCTCCCGCCATTGCGTTTTTAAGTCCAAAAACACGGGCAATACCATCACCAATTGTAAGAACAGTACCGACTTCATCTACCTGAAGTCTTGTTTCAAAATTGGCAATTCTTTCCTTTATAATACTGGTGATTTCTTCTGGATTCATTGACATTTTTCTATCCTTTCTTCTTTATAAATTTAAAACTGAGTTTTTAAAGTTTTCTAATTGATTTTCGAGAGATGCATCTAATTGAAGATCCTCAACTGTGACTCTGTAACCAGCACTGATTTCAGAGTTTTGAACGTAATCTAATTCTATATTTTTATTAAGCTTACCTTTAAGGTAGTCAGCGATTTTATTTTTGAAGTCCTCATTAGCCTGAGTATCACTTCCTTCAATAATTCCTCTAAGAAAGCCTTTCTTATCATCATCAAGAACAACTATATCCTTATAAATGAGTGGAAATAGACCTACTCGTCCTTCTTGGATAAGAAAGAAAAGCATGTTCTTAACAAGGCTAGATGAATTAAGTTTAGAAAAGACTGTCTTTAATACATCTGTTTTCTCTTCAGCTGAAAAAACATCTGAAAAAATAAGGTTTTCAAAATTATTATTCTTATTAACGAGAATATTGAATTGATTTAATTCTCCTACAATATCTACGTTATTTTCAGTAGCTAATTCGTAAATTGATTTAGCATATGCTTTAGCGATAATTCTTTGATCCACAAAACCCTCGTACTTATTATTGAATTCCGGAAATTAAATTATTAGTAACTTTACTCTTTAGATCTGAACTTGCTCCGATTTGCTCTCTTGTTTTAGAGATTATTTTTTTAATCAGATCTGTTTCTAAATCCTTGATCATTGCATTCTTTTCACTTTCAAGACGAGCTTCAGTTTCCCTTTGAATCCTTTCAAGAGTTTTATCTTTTTCGTCATTACTCTGCTTAAGAAATAGCTCTTCTTCTTTTTGAGCTTCAGACTTAATAATGTCTAGCTCTGTAGAAATATTCTTTAGCTTATCTTCGTACTCTTCATACTTTTTCTCTGCATCTTTGTTTTTCTTCTCAGCAAACTTGTAAAACTCTTCTACTTCATTTGCTTTTTGATTAAACATTTCTGCTAATGGCTTTTTGATTTTCCAAACTAAAAAACCAAAAAAGATAACAAAGTTAATTCCAGGGTAGATTAGCTCTGAAATATGCCCACCACCGCCGGCAGCAAGAGCTTGAGTAGAAAACAATAATGAAATAGCTAGATATATCATCTTATCCCCAAATTTATTGAACAAGTTTATTTACCAAGTCGTTAGAAAGTTCATCGGCCTTAAGAACAATAGAGTCTTTTTTTGACTCAAAACCTTGTTTGAAAGACACCATTTGTTCTTCAGCTTCATTATTTTTTTGAAGGGTAAACACAGCAACTTCTTTTTGAAGCTTATCTTTAATAACTTTCTTTTTATTTTTTAGACCTTCTTGTGCTACTGAAAAGGCCTCATCCACTTTCTCTTTATATTGTTGAGCCATTTCATCGGCTTTTTTAATTTTAGAGTTCGCCTCGTTCTCTAATCCCTCTGTTTTGCTCTCTCTAAGTTTGAGAACTTCAAGAAGTTTTTTAAAGAATACCTGATTTAAAATAACGAATAATAGAATTGTTATAACAAACTGATATACGATAGTGATATCAAGTTCTAGGCGTTTAAAAATACTAAGAATAAGATCCATTAAATACACCCTGCAAGTAATGACTGATTAAATGAATCTCCTTAATAGACTTTTAGCCGAGTATCGTCAACAAATTCCCTGCATGAAAGATGTGATTTTGTGTAGCGTTAAATTGGTCCTATAGGACCACTACATAAAATTGGTCCTATAGGACCAACTTAAAGCTCATTTTTTCGCATTTTTGTAGTACCGTGAAATATAACGCCCTCCTCGACGATGAGGCTTGGCGTCGTAATTGTTCCTTCAAACCTTGCTGGCTTGATTATCTCGACTCTTGAAGTTGCAACAAGATTACCTTTAACCGTACCAGATATAAGGATGACGTTAGCATTTATATCTGCATTAATAAGAGCACCCTCAGAAATAATCACCGTATCATTAGAGAAAACTGAACCATTAACGATTCCTGCTATTCTAGCGACTCCATTAAACGAAAGGTTTCCTTCAAACTTGCACCCTTCTTCTATAATGGCCGAAATTTCTTTACGTGATGAAGGCATAATTTCTACCTATTTAAAAAGTAATCAAAAATTGAATTAAATTCATCTTCGGAACCATACTTGATAATAAATTGGCCTGCACCTTTTTTCTTAACTTTAAAATCAAAGTGAAAACCTGTTTTTTCTTCAAGCTCTCTTTTAAAGGTAGTCATATCCTTTGGAGCAGGTGAGTTGTCTGTCTTTTCTTTTTTAGGTTGAATACCTTTTTTAATGAGATTTTCAAGCTCTCTAACTGATAGGCCCTCATCAATACAGATTTGAGCATATTTTATTGCTTCATCTCTTTCTTTTACAGCGGCCAAAATTTTTGCATGCCCAAAAGTAAGCTTTTCTTTTTGAATATTTTCTATAACAGGTCTAGGAAGTTTTAAAATTCTTAAAAAGTTAGCAACTGTCGATCTTTCTTTACCAATTTTTTTTGCAACTTCTTCTTGAGTAAGTTTAAACTCATCCATTAACTGAAAATAAGCCAAGGCTTCTTCAACACAGTTAAGATCAGAACGTTGAACGTTTTCAATAATGGCCATTACCATTTTATCTTTTTCTGTGGCCCTTTTAACAATAACTGGCACTTTCTCGATACCGGCCATAATAGAAGCTTTTAAACGCCTTTCCCCTGCAATTAATTCAAAACCTGTTTCAACTTGAGTAACAATAAGAGGTTGGATAACACCATTTTCTTTTATTGATTCACTCAATTCTCTAAGATCAACATCTTTAAAAATCTTTCTTGGTTGTGAAGGATTAGGTTTAATTGAATTTACATCAACCAATAAAGGTTCATTCACAGGAACTGTGACCGTTTCTTTTTTTTCTACTTTAATTTCTTCTTGGACAGGAGGTGGGGGAGTCACTTTATTTTCTTCAACAGTTGGTGCACTAAAGTTTCCAAATAAAGCAGCAGCACCTTTTCCTAAACCAGTATTTTTTTTAGTCATTTTAACCTCTCCTTACTGTAGTGAATGCTCTCTAGCAATTTCTTCTAGTTTGCCTGCATGCTTTATTTCTTCTTCAAGATTTTCTTCAACAGCAGATGTCTCTCTATTTTTTATTTGTATAATGAGCTCACGAGCTAAGCTTAAATAAGCTTCACTACCTTTACTTTCGATATCATAAAGAATAATTGGCTTACCAAAACTAGGACACTCTGAAAGCTTTGTATTTCTTGGAATAATTGTTTTAAAAACTTTATCACCAAAGTGAGATCTCATTTCTCCAGATACTTGCTTATGTAATTTAATTCTTGGATCAAATAGAGTGAGAAGAATTCCTTCCATATAAAGGTTAGGATTTAAAGATCCGTTAATTAACCTTACTGTACTTAGTAGTTGTGCCAAACCTTCCATTGCAAAATATTCCGTTTGCAAAGGCACTATAAAGCTATCAGAAGCGTTAAGAGAGTTGATTGTTAAAAGACCAAGCGATGGGGGACAATCAATAATTATAAAATCATAAAGATGCTGAATAGTTGCGAAGGCCATTTTTAATTTTTGTTCTCTGGCCATGGCACCAACTAACTCAATCTCTGCACCAACAAGGTTATTATCACTTGGGCAAATATCAAAATTAGGTAGCTCAGTATTATAAATAGCGTCCTTAATAGCAACTTGTCCTATTAGAGCGTGATAAATGTTTTTATGGGTAAACTGATCTTTTTCTAATCCAACACCAGCACTTGCGTTTCCTTGTGGATCTAGATCGATGAGCAAAGTTCTTTTTTCTGCAGCCGCTAAACATGCAGATAGGTTAATTGATGAGGTTGTTTTACCCACACCACCTTTCTGATTCACCATTGAGATAATCTTAGCCATTCATTGCTCCTTAGCACCAACCATTTAAGTATTTGAAATCATTAGGTTTTGATCAACTCACTCAGGTATTTTGCTTGTGAAGACACTGACTTCTTAAGCTGAGAATTTGCTTCAAAACCCAAAAAAATTCTACCTTTTGTTCCAGGAATTTCATAGGGTTGCTGAGCAATTTTTTTCCAATTTTTAGGTAGTTTATTAAGATTTTCTTTTTCAAAAAGCTCTGGGCCTTTATAAAAGAAGCATTGAACGCTATTTACTGGTCTAAGCCACTTAAGGCACTGCTCTATAGTACTAACGGCCTTAAAGGTAACAACACACTCTTTATCCAACTCGATATTTTCAATTCTCTCGTGAAGGACTTTAACATTATTAAGACCTAAATAATTTGCCATCTTTTCCACGGCCAACACTTTTTTCTTTCTTGTATCAACACCTAAAAAAGTTACATCTGGAAGCATCTTGGCCAGTGGTAGAAGAGGAAATCCCCCTCCAAAACCAACATCAACGACCAATTTCGTTTGACCAATTTTTTCTTTAAAAATGGGGCAAATGTTTAGTGGAGTTATAGAATCAAGAACTTGTTTATTATAAAAGTCTTCAGGGCCAGTTATTCTTGTTAAGTTTAGGCCCTTAAGCTCAGTGTTTAAAAACTCTAAGTATTTCCGACTAAAACTTTCCATTATAGCAGGTCACCTGCAACGAATGCTAAAGTAGCTGGCCTGATACCTTCAATATTCTTTAACTCACTAAAAGTCTCAGGTTTTATTTGTGCTATTCTTTGGCGGCATTCATTTGAAATATTTTTTGAATTATGAAGAGTTTCCCAATCAATCTTCTTTTGACCATATCTTTTGATTCTTTCGATATCTACCATACTTCTTTTTATATAGCCTTCATACTTAAGATCAATTGCTACCGTTTTTACAACCAGAGGATTAAAATGAGCGCCAAAAAACAATAATTCTTTCTTTAAAACATCGACAGGATCTAAATGAGATCTTTTTAAAAGCTCTGATAGGGTAATTGTTTTATCAAGAGCACCGTAACCCTCATTTTTAAAGCGAGTGAGGTTTTCTTTATTTACCGAATAACGTTTTTTAACACATAAATTTGTAAGAATTGAATGTTCCACGTGGAACATTTCATGAAATACATCTATAGAGCTTTTTAGACCTAATTCTTCTCTATAAGGCATCATTCTAAGAACAGCATTATCTTCTCTTATATAAAGTCTATTCTCACTTCTGGCCGTGAAGAGCCTATAGGGCTCATCTCTCTGATTTGTCACCAAATCTTCTACCATAACACCAATATATGACTCATTTCTATCCAAAACCAAAGGTTTTCGCCCTAAAACACTTAATGAAGCATTAATTCCTGCAATAAGTCCTTGTCCTGCAGCCTCTTCATAACCAGAAGTACCATTAACTTGTCCTGCGAAGTATAATCCAGGAATATGAATCATCTCTAGAGACTTATTCATTTGAGTTGTATCAACAACATCGTACTCAACTGCATATCCAGGAATTAAAATCTCTACTTTTTCACATCCGGGTATCGTTCTTAAGAATTGTTCTTGAATTTCCCTTGGAAGGCTAGTTGAAACACCATTTGGATACACAGTATTAGTATTTAGACCCTCAGGTTCTAAAAAAACGTGATGTTGGTCTCTGTCTGGGTAGCGAAAGGCCTTGTCTTCTATACTTGGGCAGTATCTAGGGCCGACACCTTGAATTTGCCCATTAAAAATAGGGGAATTCTCCTTATTTTCTCTAATAATACTCAAAGTTTTCGAGTTTGTTCTCGTTAGATAGCAACTAACCTGCTCTAGATGTCTTTTTCTAGGATTATTCTCAAAATGGAAGCAATCAACCTCAGGGTCGCTTGCTTGTGGTTCGAGACTATTAAAATCTATTGATTTTATATTTAATCTGGGTGGCGTACCTGTTTTGAAGCGTTTTTTTAATGATTTTACTTCAAAAAACATACTTTCAAGGCTTTTTGAAGCAGAACAAGAGGTTCTACCACCACTTTCTTGCTCTTTTCCGACATGTAACCTACCACCAAGGAATGTCCCGGCCGTAATTATAAGTTTTTTTGCTGTTATTTGATTATTTTCACCTAAAATAACAAATCGATTCTCGTCTCTTGTTATATTTTGAACTTTATCTCTTATAATCTCTAGATTTTTTTTATTATAAAGAAGTTCTTCTACGACAGAACTATAAACATCTTTATCAACCTGAACACGAGTAGAACGAACAGCATGTCCTTTAGAATCGTTTAATGTTCTGTATTGAATGGCGGCCCTATCTGCGACTTTACCCATGAGTCCACCTAAGGCGTCTATCTCTCTAACGACTTGTCCTTTACCGACGCCACCGACAGCGGGGTTACACGGGGTTGAACCTAAGGGAACATCGGGACCTGAAACCAATGCCACAGAGAGATTAAAGTCCGAGGCAATCCAAGCTGCTTCAGCGCCAGCATGTCCACCACCAACTATAACTATATCGTAATTACTTTTTTCCATACTATGTTCCACGTGGAACAATACAACGCTTTGAATAAAGTGATAAGCTTTTATTTACCTATGCAAAAATTAGAGAATATATCCCCTAATACTTCATCAGGAGGCATAACACCTATTAGATCTGCTATTTTATGGCCAATTTCTTGAACATGAAAGTCAATAATTCCAATATCTTGACCATTTTGCTCAACTTCGCTTTCTAATGATTTCAGTGACTTATATAGCCCCTTAATAACCATACAATGGCGCTCAATGAGAATAGGATTACTTTCCTGAATTTTCTTATATTTGGCCGTTATTACTTTATTAATTTGTTGTATTGCCGGTCCTATAGGACCACTATTTTTTTCTGGTCCTATAGGACCAAAATAATCATCTGGTTCTATAGGACCACCATTTTCACCTGGTCCTATGGGACCACTTTTGACTGGTTCTATAGGACCACCAAGATCGACACAGACTGAGTCTGCTTGTGAGAAGGCTTTTTGAATGTTTTCTAACTTAGAGTCAAAGTTTTCTTTTTTAGAATGAGTAAAGACAACAAGGTCTATCGAGGATAAGAAATCCTTACTCCAAGCTTGTTCTTCAAAGGGATTTATCACCAACATTTTAAAAAATGATGACTGAATCAGTCCTTTTGCTCTTTGCATTCCTTCTTTTTCTACCTCATCCTCACTTTTTCTTAAACCAGCTGTATCTACTAAGCGATAGTTGACCTTATCTATAAGAATATTCTCACTTATATAGTCTCTTGTCGTACCCGCGATAGGGCTAATAATTGAGCGATCTTCTTTAAGCAAGGCATTAAACAATGAACTTTTCCCAGCATTTGTTTTTCCAAGTAAAATTACTGATGGTGAACGAAGCCGAGACCCATTAACCTGAGTTCTTTCATATAATCTAGATAAAATATTTGAAAACTTTTGAAGAGTATTATTAAAGTTTTCTTGAGCAGTTTGCTCGCCTACATCATCGGCAAAATCAATAGCGATCTCTATCGAGGCCTTGAGCTTTAAAAATGATTCCCGTAAGTTAAAATAGGATTCTTTTAATTCACCATTGAGAACATCAAGGCCCTGATTGAGTGCTAGCTCGGATTGTCCATTAATGAACATATCTAAACCTTCAACCTGAGATAAAGTCATTTTTTTATTTTTAAGTGCTCTAAAACTAAACTCGCCTGGCATCGCCATTCTACAAACACCTGAATCTATAAATCCCTCTAAAATAAAATGAATATTTAAGACATTGCCATGTACACCAATTTCTAAAATATTTTCACCATTAAAACTTTTAGGACCTTTAAAAAAGGTAAGCGTTACTTCATCTTGTTTTTTACCATTAACTAAAAGGTCTGTGAGATATACATACCTAGGCTTAATGTTATTAAGATTTAATGAAAAAAAAGATGAAAATAAGTTTAAGTTTTCAAAACCTGAAATACGAATAAGACCTATAGCATGATTAGATTCATAACCAGTACTACATGCAATTATAGGTCTATCATCATATTTTTCTAACCACACAAATTAATCCGAAACTTTATAAACAAACATTTGTTGAAGCATTCCAAAAACAGTTGAAATAAAGATGTAAAGAACAAGTCCAGACGGTAAGTCTTTCATGATGAATCCGAATACAACTGGCATAATCATCATAATTTTTTTCTGAGTTGGATCTGTCGTCGTTGTTGGCGTAACTTTTTGTTGTACAACCATAGAGATCGCCATAAGAACAGGAAGAATATAATAAGGATCTTTTTGGCTTAAGTCGTGAATCCAAATATAAAAAGGTGCTCCAACTAATTCAACCGCTTCATAAAGTACTTTATAAAAGGCAAAGAATATTGGCATCTGTAAAATAAGAGGTAAACATCCTCCAAGAGGATTAGCACCGGCCCTTTTAAATAGCTCCATTGTTTCTTTTTGCATCTTTTGAGGATTGTCTTTATGTTTTTCCTTAAGCTTTGCTAACTCTGGTTGAAGAGTTTGCATCTTTTTCATGCTCTTAAAACTTTTATACTGTAAAGGAAACGTAATCATTCTTATTAAAATCGTAAGTAGAATAATTGCAATCCCATAGTTAGGTAGATATTTATAAAAGAACTGAAGTCCTCTTAAGATAGGAACCGCAACGATTCCAAAAATACCAAAATCAACAGAGAGATGTAGGTTGTCTCCCATACCAACTAATTTATCGTAATTTTTCTCTGTAAATAAAAGATAACCATTAAGAAAATTCATTGGGTTAACAGTATCAACTGTGACTATTCCTGACTCTGTAGACTGAAACCTCGAAACAATTTTGCTTGAGTGAACAAAACTAAATACGTGATGATTAAAATCAATTCCAAACCATTTTAAAGTTTTTTCTCCAACTTCTTGGTCACCTATTTCAAATCTGTCGACATCATCAGAAAAAGTCATAAATTGTCTAATTTGACTATTTTCTAATCTATCTTGTTTGGAATTAAACTTAAAACGATACAGGTAGGGTCTTTCTGAGTTTAATGAATATAATACCTTTCCGTACTCACCAACTTTAATACTGATATTGATATTATGCTTATCATCCTTACCAATAATCTCATTAGGTCCAACCTTTTTTAAATTAAAGAATAAAGGTGTTGGAGAAGGATTAAGTATTAATATTTCAAAAGGAACCTTATTACCTCCAATAGATTGGAAGGAAAACTTCGCTTCTGGATTATTATAATTTGTTACTTGAAGAGCATTATTAGTAACAAACTCTGCGTTTTCTTGTCCTATTGAAAAGTTTTGAAGGTTTTGCTTTTCTTCAGGTACTTCAGTCGTTACGACATTATTTTCTTTGGCCAAAACTTTTGTATCTTGAGTTTTGGTTTCTTTATTTTGTACAGTAGGCTTAACTGCCTTTGGAGCAAAATAAAATTGCCACGTAAATAAGACAATCCCCGATAGTACAACTGCAAGAAATGCTCTTTTTTGTTCTGCTCCCATTAATCTCTACTCCTCATTTATATGAATAGTTTTTGGAAGAGGATCATATCCTCCCGAGTGAAGTGGATTACACTTTAAAATTCGAAGGCTTGAATACCACAATGCTTTAATAAAGGAAAATCTTTGAAATGCTTCTAGTCCATATTGAGAACAACTTGGGTAAAAGCGACATTTTGGGCCAAATATTGGTGATATTAATTTTCTATAAAATTTAATTAATAATAATACCAAGTGGTTAAGAGGGTTCATTTTTTCAGCTTGGCCCAAAGCAAGGAACTACTTTTAAGCAAAGCATGCTCTGCAGAAGAACTATCTTTGTTATCTTTATATATACGAGGAGAAACTACTATAAGGATGTCTTTTCCAAGACCTCGAAAATCGCCAGTTCTAAACTGTTCTCTAAGTAAACGCTTTAACCTATTGCGCTTTCCAGCACATCCAACTTTCTTGGACACTGAAAGTCCAATCCTCGTTGACGCACATTTTTTTTGAGAATCTTTATAATAAAATCTCAACCACTTAGAACTAAGCAGCTGACTATCAATCCTTAGATAGGAAAAATCTTGAATAGTCCTAAGACGAAAATTGGGCCCAAAACCATTCACAATTTTACTTAGTTCCTACCTTTACAGTAAGATTCTTCCTGCCCTTCGCTCTTCTAGCAGAAATAATACTTTTTCCACTGGAAGTAGACATTCTTTTAAGAAAACCGTGAACTCTCATTCTTTTCTTTCTTTTTGGTTGCCAAGTTCTTTTACTCATATTGATAGCCTCTTTATAACACGTATTGTGAAGAGCGTTTATATGGTATGAGACTCTAAAGGTCAATAATACATGGAGCAATTACCCCATTTTATTGGTAATAGGGTCTACTCCGTGATAACAAATACTACTCATAGAAACAAATAACACGGAGCAAAAATTATTTTATGTCTGATTTATTCCCTTTTGACCACTTCCTAAAGCCACAAAATAAATCAAATATCAATAATTTACCTATCAATAAGGGTGCTCAAAACATCCAAAATGAATCCGAAGTCATTGAAAACTTCAAACAAAATATCCCCCCTAAAAAATATAACTCCCTCTTCGATGGAACCCTCAAGTTAATCGAAAATAAACCAGAACTTCTCATATTTGAAGTTCCCAACGAATCAACTAAATCCACATTAGAAAATAAGTTCATGGATGAGCTCAAAGAAGCATGCTTTGATACCTTCCAAAAAGATAAAAAGATTCAAATTAGAAGTTTAGATTCTAAAACTCAACCAAATAAAGACATTAAATCTATCCTAGACCCCTCTATTCAAGCCAAAGAGAAGAGATCCGTTCGAGACCATAAATTTAAACTCGATCTAGATCCCACTGAAGACGACCTGAAAAGTAAGATAGAATCAACATACATCAATCACATGAACCCTGACCCTCAAGAACTGATCATTGATAATCAAAAAAGATTTGAAAACTTTATCATTGGAGCATCAAACCAACTTGCTTTTGCAACAGCTCAGGCCGTATCAAAGAACCCTGGTAAAGATGGAAAATATCCATCGTTATACCTACATTCTAATTCCGGACTTGGTAAAACCCACCTTCTGCATGCTGTGGCAAACCAAATAAAAGAAAATTATCCCCAGCTCATTATATGCTTAATCACTGCTAGAGATTTTATGAATGAGATGATTAGTCATATTCAAAAAAATGATATTGCAGAATTTAGAAGAAAATATTCAGAAAAAGTAGATGTCCTCATGATTGATGACATTCATGAACTAAAATCTAAACAAGGTACTCAAAACGAGTTTTTTCATATCTTTAATGAATTACATAATAAAGGTAAACAACTCATCTTTACCTCTGATAAATCTCCAAAGGAAATCGACGGTATAGAAGAAAGAATTAAAACTCGCCTCCAATGGGGACTTGTCGTTGATATTCAAAAACCAGATATTGAAACAAGAATTGCTATTCTAAAAAGAAAGGCCCAAGAGCTTGATCTCTATTGTACAGAAGATGTGATTAACCTCATTGCTACCTCTGTAAAAAGTAGTATCCGTGAATTAGAAGGATCACTTATCAGATTATCTGCCTATGCTGATGTTATGGGTATTGAAATTGATGCTGAAATAGTTAAAGAACAATTAAATATTCAAGACAACACTGAAAGCAAACAAATAACTTTAGAAAGTATTGGTAAAGTTACAAGCCAACACTTTAAAATTCCCCTACCTGACTTAAGAAGCAAATCGAGAAATAAAGAAATTGCATATGCTCGTCATGTGGCCATCTACCTTTCCCGAAAACTAATAAGGGCCACCCAACAAGATATTGGTAAATACTACGGTGGCCGAGATCATACATCCATTATTCATGCCGAGAAAAAAGTTCAAGAACTTCTTAAAACAGACAGTAAACTCTCTCGTCATCTCCTAGAAATTGAAAATACACTCTAACTTTTCCACAGTTATCCACATTCAATTCACATAAGATTGTGAATTATTGGCCACCCAAGGCCGACTACTCAAAAGTTTTCCACAGGCCAATGTGAATAACTCAACTTTTAGGCCGACTACTCGGCCAACCCACACCTTTTCCACAAGTTATCCACAGGCCATTGTGGAAAAATAAACTTAATAAAAACGAACACTTATAAAACTTATTCACAATAAATAGATTTTGTGGAAAACTTTTTTCCACATTTTAACTTTTCCACAGGCCGAGTTTTCCACATGTGAATAACTTTGTGGAAAACTTTGGCCAAATTTAGGCCGCGCATCGAATAAAAATTACTTCGTATAATCTCTGTGGAAAACTATGTGGAGAAACTGTGATGAAAGCGAGGGTTTTCAACAAGCAACAACTAATATGCGAAGCTATAGAGCAAAAAATAAAAATGTTTTCCCCATTTATCCACGGCCTTCAAATCTATAACTAATTGTTTTTATTATATTTATTGAGGTTTTCCACTTTTCCACAAGATAATATTATATATATTAATTAATATATTTATTATTCTTTAAAAATTCAGAAAGCTTCATACCTTGATTTTATAATCCCCTAAGGATAAAAATATCTAAACAGAGAAACTTAAAATGAAGTGCCAAGTAACTAATGACATTTTAAAAAACGCCCTTAATAAGATTTTATCAGTCGTTGATAAGAAAAATACTAGACCTATTCTAAGCTACACCCTTGTTAAGGCCAATGAAGATAATACAATTGAATTCTCTGCTACAGACCTAGAAGTATCAGCAAGAATAAAAATCGAAGCTATTGTGGAAAACCCTGGGATCTTTTGTGTAAATGCTAAGAATTTATATGACATCGTTAGGGAATTACCTGAAGACAATATTTATCTTGATAAAGAAAATGATCAGAGCACACTCAATCTTACCTGCAAAGAAATACATTATTCTTTACTTATTTGTGGTCATGAGGATTTTCCACATTTGAACTTTTGTAATGAGTCCTCAGAGTT
>Ga0055584_100002835_pt1 | contig 17196 bp, 19 predicted proteins | sample OSDHelmetaG_FD_58716 | JGI IMG/M metagenome (GOLD analysis project Ga0055584, IMG submission 58716) | Pelagic marine sediment microbial communities from the LTER site Helgoland, North Sea, for post-phytoplankton bloom and carbon turnover... | ecosystem: Environmental > Aquatic > Marine >... | reverse complement strand
CCTTACTGAACAATCTCGAGGTGCGGCTACATCAATATGCCGGGTATGTCGGACGCCGCGTGGGGGTCTGGCATGGCGACGTTAGCAGCACGGCGCACAAACGACTGGTACGCGAGCCGCCCGATCTGCTGCTGACGACGCCCGAATCGGTGGAGGTCATGCTCGCCTCTGCTCGCGTTGATCACAGCCAGTTGCTAGGCAATGTCAGGACCATCATTGTTGATGAGCTGCATGCCTTTGCTGGCGATGACCGCGGCTGGCACCTGCTGGCGCTGACCGAGCAGCTGTGCCGAGTCAACGGCTGCGATATCCAGCGTCTTGGTCTATCCGCGACGGTGGGCAATCCGGACGAGCTCTTGGCCTGGTTTCGCGGCGGTTCTAGCGGCCCGGGCCAGGTGGTAGCGCCCGCGCTTGTTGCTGGCGCCGGGGCTGGGGCTGAGGAGCCAGATGTCACGCTCGACTACGTAGCGTCCGTAGACAACGCAGCCACCGTCATCTCGCGGCTGCATCGCGGTGAGAAGCGGCTGGTGTTCTGCGACAGTCGCGCGCGGGTAGAACGGCTCGCAAACGCGCTACGTGGGCACAGTGTGCCTACCTTCGTCTCGCACAGCTCGCTGAGTGCCAGCGAGCGCCAGCGCGCTGAGGAAGCGTTTGCGACGCGGCGCACAGCGCAAGTCGAGCCGAGCCCAATTGCGGGGCGATCGCAGTGGCTGGGTAGCGCCGGGCATCTGCGCGGCGAGCTATGCCGGGCGGTGCGAGATGTGCTCGCCGGCGACGATGTAGGGGTGCGGTTGACGAAGCGCGGTGACGAGGCCTTGGGCGATGCGCGCGACGAGTTTGGCTGGGCGGATGCCGCTAAGACCGCCTTGGTAGGGGAAAGCGACGGATCGCAGCGCTGGTGGACCTTCGCCGGCAAGCGCGCCAACCTCATGCTCCGTGAATCACTACGAGATCTGCGCTCAGAGGTTTCCTGCGATGACAATTTTGCCATCGGCGTTTCCTCGCATGTGACGGCTGAGGAGCTTGCTTCCCGGATAGCCGGGGATGAAACATCGCGGGTGGAAATGCCGATTGATGATGAGGTGGTTGATGGGCTGAAATTTTCTCAGTGCCTGCCGCGTGTCCTGGCAGAGCAGGAATTGCGGGCTCGTCAGCTGGACGCGCCAGGCGTTCAACAGTGCGCGCGTGAGCTGATCAGAACCGTGTCGATCAGTGATTAGCCGCTGGCGACGCGGCTGACACCGCAAGCAACCCGCCGATGGCCGTGGCGCATTTCAGGCGTCATACCTGGACGGCGATGTATTCGCCGCCCGGCCCTGTCGGCGCCTACTTCGCCCGTGCGAGATGAGCCATCAAGCGAGTATGCAAACTCGTTGCGCGCGACCACAGCTAGTAGGCTGCGAACAAAACAGTTCGACGCTTGTCAGCAACAGGGCTTATCAACAGCAGGGTTAATTAGCAGCAGGTATTTCGCGATGGGTGGTTTTGGCAAGTGGAACGCATGGTACGCAGCGTCAGATAAGGCCTGGGCCTTCGGTGAGACCGAGTCTTACCAGATCGGCGCGGATTATCTGGCCGATTGCGAGCACGTTGAAGACTGGGGATGTGGGCGCGGCTGGGGTCGGAACCGTCTTGGCGATCAACAAGCCGTTTGGTCCTGGCGACATGACGAGAAGCGAAGCCACAACCACAAAACTAAGCGCGTTGGCCCAATCCATATTGCTGTCTCCTTCCGACGCGTTGGCAAGATAGACGCTGCACTCGCCATGTTAGCGCGACGACGAAGCAAGTTCAGCGGGATTATCCAAGCGCATCGAAACCGTAGATGAACCTTGCTCACGGCAGGCTTAACATTCCAGTAGCTGGGACGTCTGCCATTCTTGCTGGACTACCATTGGGCGTGCGTGATGTATTTGAACGTGCACGTGACATAAGCTAAAAATAATCCGTCGCTCCCGGCGTTATCTCGAAAAGTATGAGTCAAGTTTAAATGGTGCGTTCGCGCTCGCTAAGGCTGATTGCCCTGCTGCTGTTCTGCTGCGGCATATCTACTAGCGTGCTTGCAGATATTGTAACCAGCAGTGATTGCAGCGAGCATCACGGGCTCATGAGCATGAGTCAAGACGAAGCGCCATCTTCGTCTGATCCAGACCGCCAGTGCTGCAAAGCGGCTTTATGTGCTTCGTGCCCGAGTGGCTTCGTCTCAGCGACGTACAGTTTTGATTTCGGGCCGACGGATTCCTGTTCGGCTCAAGTCGAAGAAACTCTCCCTCCTAAGGCGCAACTTTTACCGCCATTTCGTCCTCCACGAGCTTAGTTCCTCACAGGTCGTTCTCTCGGGCTGCTACGCAGCCAATAAAACGTATTGACGAGATAAGGCGCGTTCAGTGTCGCTCAATTTATCTCCTCAATTCGACCCCACCCTTCGAGGATGGAGCAAAACATTGAAACCTACTGACTGGGCCGCGCTTAGCCGCGCGGCGCTAGCGATGACCTGCGTTGTCGCATTTTCTCCAGCATACGGCGCGCATCTCGTTGCCTTACCCGCTGACCCTGCTGACCCCAATAGCGCCGTACCCCCAACATCTTATAAGAGCGTATTGCCCGGCGCTGAACAGGCATACCTTCGTGAGGTTGATGCGCAACGGCTGCCATGGCGCTCGCTTTTCACCCCAGACGGCAGCTTTGTGCCGGAAGAGCAATTGCGCGGGACGCAAAGCGTAAGCGCAGTTCCTGCTCCGTCGGATGCGCCCAAAACCCTGCAGGCGCCAAGCTCAGGGGGCAGCGATGCGCGCGCGATTATTCGCTCAATAAATATTCAACAAGGCAAGGTCAAACTCAAACACGGGCCAATCGAACGGCTCGGCATGCCAGGCATGACGATGGTGTTTCGGGTAAAAGACCCGGCCATTCTGAAGCAGGTGCAAGAAGGTGAGGAGGTTGGCGTCACTATCGAAATGGACGGATCTCGATTCTTTGTTACCGGCTTCCAAAAATAGGAGCACGACGATTATGTTTGATACAACTCACCGTGTTCGGCGATCCTTGATTGCGCTCTCGGTCCTGACTCTGAGTGGCTGCGCCACGTTCTCCGAAGACGGCGGCTTCACCGCGGTTGAAACGGAGGTGCGTGAGCATCTGGGACAAGACGCCCGTTGGGCACGTACAGATGAAGACCGATCCGCTTCACAAACCCAAGTCGCGCAGCTACTGCAAGCCGAGCTAACTGCCGATACAGCGATACAGATCGCGCTGCTTAATAATCCGACGTTGCAGGCTGACTATGCCAATTTGGGATTGCAGGAAGCAGAGCTGGTGCAAGCTGGCCGGCTGCCCAATCCTGGGTTTTCTTTTGGCAAAACAAGCCGCGGTGGCGCCCAAGAAATCGAGCGCGGGCTGCACTTCAACTTGCTCGCATTGCTGACATTACCAGCACGCCTCGGCATCGAGGAGGAGCGCTTTGAGGGCGAAAAGCTCGCGGCGATTGCCGCGACTGTGAGTACGGCGATGGCGGCACGTCGCGCATTCTTCGAAGCTGTAGCAAGCCGCCAGGCTGCGGCTTACGCGCAACAGGTTGTTGAATCGGCGCAAGCCAGTCGTGAACTGACGGCGCGTATGAGCGCAGTTGGAAATTCGAGTCGTTTGGAACACGCACGTGAGCAATTGTTCCACGCGGAGGCACTCGCCGCGCTGGCCGGGGCGAAGTTACAACAGGGTGATGCGCGTGAAGGTCTTATACGGGTTTTAGGCTTATGGGGGACGCAAACAGACATACGTTTGCCGGAACGCTTACCTGAGCTCCCAGACGGACCCAGAGAAATTGCTGACGTTGAACAAAAAGCGCTTGGCCAACGGCTCGACGTGCGCGCAGCCAAGCATTCACTCGAGGCATTGGCGACCAACTTGGGGCTGACCCAAACCTTAGGCTTTATTAACGTGCTTGAGATTGGTCCAGCGCAAGTGCGCGAACGCGGTGAGCCGGTGAGCAACGGTTATGAGGTTTCGTTCGAAATTCCGATATTTGACTTTGGCCAAGTCAAGAACGCTAAAGCGCAAGGGCAATACAATCAGGGTGTTGACCGTTTGCGCGCCACTGCTATCAATGCGCGCTCTGAGGTGCGCTCGGCTTATCTCACCTATCGCACTGCGTATGACTTGAGCAAACATTATCGCGATGAAGTTTTACCACTGCGAAAGCGCATCTCGGACGAGCAGTTGCTGAAATACAACGGCATGCTGATTAGCGTTTTTGAGTTGATAGCGGATGCACGTGAGCAGGTGATGAGCATTAACACCTACCTCAATACGCTGCGCCAGTTTTGGTTAGGAGACACGGCATTGCGCACCGCCATGCTAGTTGGAAACGCCCCCACCATGAGCTTGAGTGCGGCCGCAGCGCCAAGCGGAGGTAGCGGCGGTGGACACTAAGAATTCGGAGAGAACCAACATGTCTACACGACGTAATTTCATTAGAACTTCAGCCGCAGTCGTGGCTGGCGCGGCGATGGTAAGCAAAGCAGGCGCCGCTTCGTTACCAGAGGCGCCCGAGGAAAAAACCGCTGAGACGCGCCCACCACCGCCACCGCCAAACGGACGCGACTTTCATCCAGTCGTTACCCTCAACGGTTGGAGCTTACCGTGGCGGGCCAATGGCAAATGGAAGGAGTTTCATCTAACTGCCGAGCCGGTGCAGCGCGAACTAACGCCCGGTAACATCGCGAATTTATGGGGCTACAACGGCCAAGCGCCGGGACCGACGATCGAATGCGTGGAAGGCGATTGGGTGCGCATCTTTGTGACCAACCGTTTGCCCGAGCACACCACAGTACATTGGCACGGCATCCTGCTGCCTTGCGGCATGGATGGTGTTGGCGGTCTGACGCAACCACAGATCCCGCCAGGCAAAACCTTCGCCTACGAATTTCAGATGAATAAATCGGGCACCTTCATGTACCACCCGCACGCGGATGAAATGGTGCAGATGCCAATGGGCATGATGGGCTCCCTGGTGGTGCATCCAAAAGATCATCGCGAACATCATGTAGACCGCGACTTTGTTTTCGTCATGAGTGCCTATGACATTGAACCGGCAACGATGACGCCGCGCGTCAATACCATGACCGATTTCAATTTGTGGACTTGGAACAGCCGCATTTTCCCAGGCCTGTCGCCACTGATGGTGCGTCAAGGCGATCGCGTGCGCATTCGCGCGGGCAACCTCACCATGACCAACCATCCATTGCATCTACACGGTTATGAGTTCGAAGTGACTGGCACGGACGGTGGTTGGGTGCCGAAATCGGCGCGCTGGCCTGAGGTTACGGCAGACGTCGCCATTGGCCAGATGCGTGCCATTGAGTTTGATGCGAACGCCCCGGGTGACTGGGCGTTTCACTGCCACAAGTCGCATCACACCATGAATGCTATGGGTCATGACGTGCCAACTCTCATTGGTGTTGACCACCGCAATGTCGCTAAGCGCATCAACGGCCTGATACCTGAATACATGGTGATGGGTGAGCGCGGCATGGCGGAACACGCGGAGATGGAGATGAAAATTCCTGAAAACACCGCACCGATGATGGCCGGCCAAGGTCAGTTTGGACCGATTGAGATGGGCGGCATGTTCACCACTGTCAAGGTGCGTAAAAACCAGCCGCGCAATGATTACACCGACCCCGGCTGGTACAAACATCCTAAAGGCACAGTTGCCTATGAAGTCTCTTAAGCGCCACACACGCGCTAGCAACTAATTGATATACGCGGCCCGAATGGGTGGCATTGGAGAGAAATATGAAATTCCCAAGTTCAAAAAAACAAATAGTCGCGTTGGTTCTCGCCTTTACGCTGCCAACTTTGGCGAGTGTGGCGTTCGCCAGTGGCTCACACAGCGGTGGTCATGGCAAGGCGAAGAAATCAGGTGGGCATGATCATAGTGAAGGCGGCCACGCAAAAATTGATTACGCGAAGGCCGAACAGCACGAGTTCGGCAAGGCCAGCGACCCCAAGAAAGCGGCTGTCACCATTACTATTGATATGCTCGATAAACTTCGATTCGAGCCTTCATCGGTGCAGATAAAACGCGGAGAGACGGTACGTTTCATGGTCAAAAATAGTGGCAAGCTAATGCACGAGATGGTGCTTGGCACCGACGCGAGCCTGCTAGAACACGCCGCGATGATGATGAAATTTCCAGGCATGGAGCATGATGAGCCGCACATGGCGCACGTAGCGCCGGGTAAAACGTTATCCATGGGCTGGAAGTTCACGAACGCCGGCACCTTCCATTTTGGTTGCTTGGTTCCAGGGCACTACCAGGGCGGCATGAAAGGCACAATTGTCGTTAAGTAATTTTATCGACTCCGCATGGACTCACTCACCGAGTGAGTCCATGCGCATATATATTCGAATTAGTCGTAATCCGCGCGATGTATTACATGCTTGGTCGACATACTGGGTCACTCGCCACAATTGTTATTCTTCACCGCGCTCGGCTTTCACTTTCGTAGCCATCGCCCATACCTCACTCGGCTCACGTGCTGGTGTGACGCAAGCGATCAGGATGTCTGCCACAGCTGACTTCTTGGTGACCAAAGCAGCGCGCGCTACAGCATTAGCCCCAAACACACATTCCCCGAAGGTTGCTTCGTCAGCGTCCAATACCAATACCAACAACCTATCGCCGTGATATTTGATCAGGGTTTCGACTTGCCGATAGAAGCGCCGCGTACCGTCATTGGCGAGTAACAACAGGCGCGAAACACGCGGGCTACGCGGGGTTTCACTTTTGGCTTCAGCAATTTCCAGTCCGCGTGCTTCATCGGTCAATGTTTTAGTCGCGCCTTCAAGCCCACGCACAACAAGTTGCGCTCGCCCCACATGACGAAGCGCTTGGCCGAGCGGGCTGCTAAGTTCCAGAGTTGGAACGTGTATCGCGCTTTCATCCCACAACTGGCGCGGCCGCGCTTTGAGTATTTGCAGTAATGACGCAGCGACTGGGTTGTCCTCCACTTGCCGTGGCAGCCGCGGTATTGCGATTTCATCTGGCATCGAAGGCTTCCAATATTTTAGTAATACATTGTGCGTGCGCGCGCGTCTTAGCTTCGGCCCACTCGCACCAAGGCCTGAGAGCGCTCTATCAACTAAGCTAAGGCCACCGGCTAGCGCCAACTAAACTTTAGTTCGACTTAAGCAATTCCATTGAGCCCATCGCTACGGATCGATTTGTTCGCGCGGCTATCCGCGACCCGCGCCTGAGAATACCTCAATGGCGCTGTCACAACTGTTTATACGCACGCCTTTGGGTCATAACTCTAGCGCGCCGTGAGGCCGGCGCTGCAGTTACCGAGCGCGGGCATCGGCTGCGGGATGGCATCACAGCCATATTTACCGGAATTGGTAATCGTGCACTAATGGTGCCCAATCTAAAGCCTGGGGCCTGGGCGGAATGGCCCGATCGCGCTGTTTAAGGGCTATTCGCTAACCCTAACTCTGAATAGGACTTGTAGCCATGGCACTTAGAAAATTCGAAATTATCGACCGCGCGCCCTACGCGCAAGGGCGTCAGTTCGGTACGGTTGGCGCGTTCGAACAACTCGATGGCACAGCGCACTTTATAGTGGATCCACTGTTGCCAGCGAACGCCGCGATCGTGGATCTTGAGTTGATCCCACGCGACTGCGACGGAATGGTGCATTTCAGCGCTGATCTATGTGTGATCGTCCCCGTTGATGCCAGCCGCTCTAACGGCCGTGCTCTGGTGGACCTGCCTAATCGTGGGCGCCGGCTCATGGTTGTCAATATGAATCAATCTCCGCCAGCCGCGCCGGTTGCGCGCCAAGCACATGCGGGTGATGGATTCTTATTCGAGCAAGGCTATACGGTCGCGTCCATTGGCTGGCAATGGGACGTTTATCGAAGCGATGCACTGATGGGGCTGGATGCGCCATCAGCAATGCGAGACGGCGAACCCATTAGCGGCGAGACCATGGTCGAGTTTCGTCCGAATGAGGCGGTATCGACGTTCTTGCTGGCGGATAGAGTGCATAAGCCGCTGCCCGCCGCACCGGGCCCGCAGCCGCAGGCGGTGCTGTATGTCAGCGACTATGAAGATGCAGCTGATGTTCCGATTGAGCGCGGCCTTTGGCGCTTTGCTGACGGCAGCGGTGCGGGTGCACCACAAGCAAGTCAGGATCACATCTACCTCGAAGGTGGATTCGTCCCTGGCAAGATTTATCAGCTGGTGTACACGACCGAGCGCGCGCCAGTGGCTGGTCTTGGTTTGTTGGCAATGCGTGATGTGGCTCCATTTTTGCGCGACCGTTTAAGCGTGTCGGGCGAATCATCCGGCGTTGCGACACACAAACACCACACCTTGATCACTTGGGGGATTTCACAGACGGGGCGCATGCTGCGCCATTTTTTGAGCCTCGGATTAAATCTCTGTGAGGACGGGACCAAAGCCTACGAAGGTGTGCACTCGCACATTGCTGGAGCACGCCGTGGTGCTTTCAATCATCGTTTTGCGCAACCTTCAAATCAGACAACACCGTCATGGGGGCACGTATTCCCGTTTGCAGACGCCACCAGCGAGGACCCGGTCAGTGGCCGCAGCGGCGGCTTGCTTGATCGCCTCGATGCGCTCAACGCGACGCCCAAAATCATCTATACCAACAGTGCGGCTGAGTATTGGCGTGGCGATGCGACGCTCGCGCATACGCTTGCAGATGGCTGCGGCGATCTCGAAGAGCATCCCGCGACGCGCAATTATTTGTTTGCGAGTACGCAACACCTTGCCGGCTATATCGGTCAATCACGCACCAATGCTGGCGTCGGCACGACCGCTCGATATCCTTTGAATGTGTTGGACTACCGGCCCTTATTGCGCGCCGCACTTATCAATCTTGACCGTTGGATAAGTGCAGATGTCGAGCCACCGCCCAGCCAGCACCCGCGCCTGCGTGACGGCTCTGCAGTCAGCCGCGACCAGGTGCTCGCGTACTTCACCAAGTTGCCCGCTTTCGCGTGTCCCGACGCGCAGCGCCTGCCGTTTGTGCGAACCGTCGATCTAGGCGCGGACGAGTCCGTTGGCGTTGGTAAATATCCAGCCAAAGAAGGCGCATTTTATCCGGCCTTAGTATCTGCGCTAGACGCTGACGGCAACGAAACCGCAGGTGTGCGTCTACCGGACGTGACGGTTCCCGTTGCGACCTATGCAGGCTGGAATCCGCGCGATCCGGCAACTGGCTCACCGGATCAGATAGTGCCGATGAATGGTTCAACCTTGTTCTTTGCAAGGACGGTGGCGGAACGCGAAGGTAGCGGTGATCCGCGCCGCGCCGTGGTGGAGCGTTATCGAGACGCACAGGAGTACGCGCAACTGGTGCGCGACGCAGCCACCCAGCTGGCGGATGCGAACTATTTGTTGCGCGCTGACGTGGAATTGCTTGTGGTTTCAGCATTGCAGCGCTACCACGCCGCCATGGGGACATCGACAGCATAGATGCAGGCTTGGCCGCTCACAGATGCCTGAGCCGCATTGCAGCATTGGCGGCTCAAGAGATCAGTTTCTAACTGTAGTTTCACTAGAACTGCTCATGCCACAACACTGATGTAGGAGGCACTAAAATGCGAGCCTTTGCTTCACTCACTCTCTGCGCGGTATGCGCACTCGCTAATGCACAGATAGCGCCGAGCAAGGCTGAATCCGCCGCATACTCGGGTCTGCGTGCCGCCGCGCAGCACGGAAACCTAGACTCGATAACGGCGACCACCAATAAACAAGCGCTGGGCGCGAGGACTACGTCCAGAGGAACTCGAAGCGTTGCTGACGACAGTCATCACGCGCGTCACTCGCACGCTGGTACGAGCGGGTGTGTTGGTGGCCGAAGATGAGCAGCCCTACCTTGACCTGCAGTTGGACTCACCCTACGAGCAACTGGCCAGCGCAGCCATACGCTATGTCATCGTCGCCGGTCCCCAAGCCGGTCGTGCCACGATGCGCTTGCGTGACCCGCTGTTGGCTGTGGAGCCGAGCGGCGCCGCAGCAAAGCCATTTACCGCAGCCCGTGATGGATTCTCTCTGAACTGCGCGGTCGCGTGTGAAGCGCATGAACGAGCCAAACTTGAGCGGCTGTGCCGTCCAAGAAAACGGACAGATGGGGCGCGCGGTCCCATCGCAAGCAATCGCGAATATTCTCTACATTCGCGCGAATAAGCATGTCAATGCGCTAGTGGTTTGCGCTTCCTGCTTCGGCATTGCAATGATCACGCCGATCATAATTGTGTTGTTGTTGGCAATTGGCTAATGGCGCGGTGTGTCACAGTCAATGCACTGCGAACCAAAGCCTACGCGTCTAGGTGCTTGGCGTGTTCGCCTGCTGCTGCGTGGGCGATCGCACTAGGGCGCGAAAGTCACTGAAGCCGCAAGGTCTGAACGCGACGAGCATGCCAACGTGTACGCGTTGGTCCACCGGGTAGGTTGAGCTGCGCGCAAGGCCTGCGTTGAATTCGTCTGCCAAGGCATCCATTTTCTCAAGCATGCTAATACCGACCGCTGCGGTCACCCAGCCATTCACAAAGCGCAACGTACGCCCAGCGCCGTGAAAGTCATTGTTCAGGAATTCGCTGACCAGCACGTTCTCAAAATAAGTTTCGATGGGGCCGCCGGGGATCCAGCGAAAATCTGCATCAAATAGCAGCCGAATGCGATTGCCCGGTAACAATTCAATCAGCTTGATGCGATCCAAGTGCGCAAGCTTTTGGATGATCTCTGCTGCAGTGAGTGTGTAGTTGTGCAGTAGCTCGGCAAAGGTCCAGTGGTTTTTCACGCTGACCGCAACCAGCAATAGCGCCATGTCTTCGACTATCTCGCGTTCCTGCGCGGCGCTGAGTCGTGAGACGCGATGGCGGAGTTGCTCGAATCGATGCACTAAGTCGGACACTTGCAGGGCCAGAATCATACAGATCGCATCCAGACGCTCAACGCTCATGCGACGCAACGCAAACATGCGTTTGACGCTCGCTTCGCTGAGCTCCAGTTGCCCAGCGAGCTGCGCGTAGGTAATTGCCCGGGCACGCAATTCGCCCTTTAAGACCTCGACCAAATCCGCTGCTGTCGCCATCTCTTGTCCAAATATAGCCGGAAAGTATTAAATATTAGTACCGAAAGTCAGATATATCTCGACTTAGTTTATTTTTATTGTCACCCGTGCGTGCCTCATAGATCCTCGCCGCAGCTTTTACGCGACACGCAACAGGTGGAGTGACAATGATTCGAGTGCAAAAAATGGCCGGCGCTGCAATTCTCATTAGCGCAAGCTTGGGTTTTGGCGGGGTCGCACAAGCGAGCGATAGCAGCGCTGACAATGATGTTCCAAGTTACAGCGACAATGCTGGCCCTGGGCATGCAATTGGCTACAGCGCGGGCACTTCAATTGAAGCGTTTACGAAAGTTGTGGCGGGGGTCGCCGGGGTGGTGTTAGCGGTTCCTGGCGCTATCGGCACGCTTAGCGCTGACGCATCTAGTCGGTCACTGGACTATTCGAGTGCTCCGCTCAGCCCCGCGAACCGAGCCATAGCAACAACGCCGAACGCCGCGACCACGCCACTTGCGCTGGATGCTGAGGTCTATACCGTAGGTGTTCCGCCGAACCAAGCGCTGCGCAAGCCTTAAGGGCCGCGCTATGCGACGCCAACATCGGATTCTCGCAAGCCTGATGCTGTGCTTGGCGAGCCTATGTGTGAACACCACAGTCCATGCGAATCGCCTGAGTGCGGATAATGCTGCACCGCGTTCACGCGTGGTGACAACGGGCAATCAAATCCCCACGTTCGCGAAGAAAGTTGAGCGCGCAGCGGCCGAGCGCGGCGCCAAGGTGTTGTTGGTGTCACGTATCGGGCGCCCGCCAGAGTCTTTACCTAAAGATATCCGTTACACCCACACCGGCATCGCCGTGTACTCGCAGATAAAACGCGCTGACGGCAGCGATGGTCGCGGCTACGTTATGTACAACTTGTATCAAGATGCGCAAGCACCCACGCGCAGCTACCTGCGGCGGGACTTTGTCGCAGACTTTTTTGCTGATGTCGCGGTATTGGAAGCAGGTGTTGCGGTGCCGGTGCCGGCGCTACAACACAAGTTGCAGAAGATCCTTGCATCGAGCGCTTATGCAGCAATGCACAACCCGGCATATTCTGCCGTGTCGAATCCTTTTGACCCGGCCTTCCAAAACTGCAACGAGTTTGTACTCGATGTGATTAATGCTGCCTTGTACGACACCACCAAGACTGCGCAGCTCAAAGCAAACGCGGCGGCCTATTTTGACGCGCAGACGATTGAGGTCAATCCGCTGCGCTTGTTGGTTGGTGCGCTTTTTGAGCCAGACATCCGCATGGCGGATCATCACGGTGAGCCGCTGGCGACCGCTACCTTTGGGTCTTTGGTTGCGTACTTGCGTAAGTTTGATCTGCTGGCGGAGCATTTCGTAGTGACACCGTAGCCACGTTCGGCAACTACGGCGGTACTGGACGCCTAGTCGGCGCGGCTCAGCCTGGGCGTTTGTCGAATGCAGGGATGCCTTCTGGAATGCGGTGAAACTCCTGCTGGTCGCAGGTGAAAATTGCGACATCCGGGCTGCCATAAGCACTTGGATCGTCCAAACCACCAACTTTTACAATTACCAGCTCTGGTAGGCGTGGGGATTTGGTGACGAGATGGGTGCCGCAATTTGGGCAGAACTCGCGCGTTACCGGATTTTCCAGGTCAGCGCGCGCAAACGGCTTAGGTTCACCCTTTGAGTAGCTGAAACCGGCGCGTGGCATGGCTAAAAACACATTCGGCGAGCCACCAGTAAGGTACTGACATTCGCGGCAGTGACACTGCGCTTTCATGGCTGGCTCACCTTCCGTTACGTAGCGAACGTCACCGCAATAACAACCACCTTCGAGCTTCATATCTGTGCTTCCTTAATCATTGGTGTAGGCGTAGAAACGCCCCAAGTCAAAACCCCCAGGGCAAAAGCCGTGAGGCAAAAGCCGCGGCGCTGCGCGAAAAATTAACCAGGCCCTAACAACTGTGCGCGTCAAGTTGCGCATAATGCCTTGCGATTTCACCGGCCGTGGTTAACCACACGACATCGCGCGCCGCGCAAATATGCTTCAGCGCACGGCGCAGCTCACGTAGCCGAAATGGTTGGCCCATGATGTATGCATGCAATGCGATCCCCATCACCAAGGGCTGACGCTCCGACTGCTCGAGCATCTCGTCGAATTGAGCAACGATCATGTCCGCGAACTCCGATGCTGATGCGCGCCGCACCATTATCGTCGGTATATCGTTCAGTTCCTGCGGATAAGGTAGCGCAAGAATGCGCCCGGTGCGTGTGCGCATCCAGGTCGGTTGATCGTCGTGGCACCAATCCAGCAAATACTCGTAACCACACTCGTGTAATAAATCTGGCGTCACACGACTCTGCGAGATCCACGGTCCAAGCCAACCGCGCGGCGCGCTGCCGCTGTGTGCCGCGATGATCTCCGTCGCCTCTTGTATAAGTTCACGCTCATGCGCTTCGCTGAGTGTGCCTTGGCGCTCAGCATTGCTGCGCCCGTGTCCTACGATCTCGTCTCCGCGCGCGCTGAATGCAGCAATGACGCTCGCGCAGTGCGCATAGATTTCGCTATTGACCAGCAATGATATTGGCAGCTTGAGCTGGTCGAACAGCTCCAGCATGCGCCACACGCCAACGCGGTTACCGTACTCGCGCCAAGCATAATTCAGCACGTCAGGCGCGGGGCCACCAGGCGCGAGTTCACCACCTAAACCTTCCCCGAAAGCGAAATGCTCGACGTTCAAACCGAGATAAACGGCCAAGCGGCGCTTATTTGGCCAGTGGAAGTCTGCGCGGTCGTTAATTGCGCTGTAACTGAAACGTTGATGGTCTGCGAGCACGTGTTCCTATTCCTGGCGTTTTCCCGTTCCGGTGTTTTCCTGTCCGGGCGTATTTTTGTCCAGCGTTTTCCTGTTCGGCGCATCGAGCGGGTGCTGATCGCGCGGCCAATCTGTAAGCCCGAACGAATACTTGCCGCGCAACGCTCGGGCCATCGGCCCAGCGCTAGGACTAAGCTGCTAATCCGTAAGACGCGCCTTGCACACCTATTGCTACGGCATTATCTCGCCGCCATTCGGGTGCAGCAGTTGGCCACAATAATACTGGGCGTCATCGCTCGCCAGGAATACGAACGCACCGGTCATGTCGTCAACCGTGCCCAAGCGCCCCAGCGGCAGGCTTGCTGCGTGCTCGCGCTTGGCTTGATCCGTTAACGGATCAAAGCCGGTATCGACCAGTCCTGGTGCCACACCATTGACCAGAATATTGTCGGGAGCTAATTCTTTCGCGAGTGCCCGGGTAAACGCGATCATGCCGCCCTTGGCAGTGGAATAAGCGGTGTAGTTGGCGCGGCCGATATAGCCGAGTTGTGAGCACAAGTTGATGATTCGACCGCCGCCACGTGCACGCATCAATGGCACGGCTGTACGCGCGCACAGGAATGCGCCGCGCAGATGCACGTTCAACATCAGATCGAAATCGGCGACCGACATGTCCGTGATAGCTTGCGCTTTTTGAATGCCGGCGTTGTTTACCAAGATGTCGACGTGACCGAGCGCAGAGCTGCATGCCTCAAACAAGTGTTCTACGCTGGTCTCATCGGTGACATCTACACGCTGGGGAAACGCGCTTACGCCTATCTCCGTGAGCGCTAACATCAGCGATGTGGTGTGGTGCTCGTGCTGGTGCCACGCCACACAGATATTCGCGCCTTCACGGGCATAGGCGAGCGCCACGGCGCGCCCGATGCCGGTGTTGGCACCGGTAATGAGCGCCACTTTGCCGCTCAGGCGCTTCACTTACGGGCTACCGCGCGCCGCATTAAATAACACCGTCGCTCTTGAGCGCCGCTAGCTCGTCAGCGGATTTGTTCAACAGACCTTGGTAGATTTCTTCGTTGTGATGGCCAAGCGGTGGGCCCGCGTGCTGTACCCGCCCTGGTGTGCTCATCAGTTTCGGCACAACGCCGGGCATGACCACTTCACCTTGCTCGTCGTCTGCAACCGTAATCAGATTGTCGCGCGCTTCGTAATGCGGATCCGACACGATGTCGGCAGCGGTGTAAATGCCACCAAAAGGCACATTTGCAGCCACCAGGCGCTCCTCAATCTCAGCAAAGTCATGCGCGGCAATCCAATCGGCGAGCAAGGCTTCAAGCTCATCAGCACGCGCAATACGCTCGCGACTGACGTTGTAACGAGTGTCCTCGGCCAGTTCAGGTCGGTCAATCGCTTGCGCTAAGCGTTGAAACACCTTGTCGCCGCCGGCAGCAATTTGTACATATCGCCCATCGCGTGTCTCGAACGTACCGGCCGGTGAGAAAGTCGGGTTGCGATTACCGATGCGCTCACGGTTTTGTCCGGAGCGTAAATACTCCGGCACTAGATCACCGGTTATACGGAAGGTTGGTTCATACAGTGCCAGATCGATGAGCTGGCCTTCACCACCGGTCATGTCGCGTTGGTACAGCGCGAACATCGCGGCCAATGCGCCAAATGTACCGGTGTTGTAATCCGCGGTTGGGAAGGCTGGGCGTACTGGAAATCGATCAGGGAAGCCGGTCGGGTACATGTAGCCGGAAAATCCGAGCGCGATGCGGTCATAACCAGAGCGCTTCGAATACGGGCCAACTTGCCCGTAACCAGACACGCGCACCATGATGACTTTGGGGTTAATCGCGTGCACTTCTTCCCAACCAAGGCCCCAGCGTTCCAGCGTGCCGGGGGTGAAGTTCTCAACCATGATATCGACATGTTTGATCAGCTCGCGCACCAGCGCTTGGCCTTCCGGCACGCGCATGTTGGCGGTTACGGACTTTTTGTTGCGCCCCTCGATCAGCCAATTCGGGGATCTGTTGGCCTTGCCGTCAACCGGCGTACCGCGCAATGCATCGCCGCTACCAGGCTGCTCGACTTTGATGATCTCTGCGCCAAAGTCACCCAGCATGGTCGCGGAAAAAGGCCCGGCGATAAGCGTCCCGACATCGAGTACTCGAATGCCATCAAGCGGCATGGCTTGGCTCATGGATTGTGACTTCCTGAGTATGTGTTGGAAGGCTTGGCAATAGTCGAAGGCGAACTCATGTCTTCAACCCAGCCGCGACGCGCTGCTGCTTCGCGACTTCTTTAACCTCGTCGAAAGCAGCACGCCGGGTGCGGATCTCTTGTTCCGACATTTGTTCGATGTTGCTGAAGTCGAGCTTCCAATCTGCGCTCTCACTCCAACGCTGCGGCGATTGCACAGTAGTACGCGGCCCCACAGCGGACTCAAGCACATCTAGCGCCAGCTCGATGGTTGCTGCTTGCGAAGCGCTGTTGCCTGGCTTGCCAGCAGCGTTGCCGAGCGGAAAATCGCTAAATAAGAACCGCGGCACGCCCACTTGCTCAACAATATCTTTTGCGCACCCGAGGATGACTGTTGCAATACCGTTCGCTTCAAGATGACGCGCAGCCAGACTCACGGTCTGGTGGCACACAGGTCAACTGGCGACGATTACTGCAACGTCAGCGCCATCTTCACGAATGGCTGCCAGCAAGTCGGTGCAATCTTGGTCGATAGTTGTGCGTTGCGAACGATTGGTCGGTACGCCGATGAAACGCGGCGAGATCGAAGCAATGCGCTGTTGTTGCTCAAGGCGCTTTAACTGCTCGAGCGGAAACCAAGTGTTGCTGTCCTCGGCAGTGGTGTGTTTGCGATCGATACCAATGTGCGAAACACGCACGTCCGGCTTGCCATCGATGCTATCGGTGTAAACACGATAGAACTTCGCGGCAGCGTTATACGGCGCACCTGGACCTTGGTCGCCCTTGTCTGCCTGATACGGCGCAGCCGTCGTAACCAGCGCCACCCGGCTTTGATTTAGCGGTTTGCGCAAAGCTGTGAAAGGTACATCGGCGTACTGTGCCCATCGGTATGGCGCGCCGTAACCAAGCGTTTGGTAGTACGTGCCAATACGTTGCATGTAAGGAATAGGTCGGTCGTGCTCGGCCGCGAATTCCAATTCATCGTAGTGATCGTTCATAATTTTCCTGTGCGCGAATATCGTGCTCGCGCCCGAGTTTCGCTGCAAATATCTTAGGTTGCAAGGCGC
>Ga0055584_100002834_pt1 | contig 17198 bp, 11 predicted proteins | sample OSDHelmetaG_FD_58716 | JGI IMG/M metagenome (GOLD analysis project Ga0055584, IMG submission 58716) | Pelagic marine sediment microbial communities from the LTER site Helgoland, North Sea, for post-phytoplankton bloom and carbon turnover... | ecosystem: Environmental > Aquatic > Marine >... | reverse complement strand
GCGCCTACCAGTTCTGGGACCAGCAGATGAAGTACTTCTTCCAGCAATTCCCCTTTCCCGTGCTGGAACGCGTCGTAACCTTCAACAAGGCCACGGGCAACGAGCCGCATCCGGTCTGGATCTCACTGGTGCCCTATGCACTGGGTTTGCTCGGACTCTTCTGGCAGGCCAAGCGCGACTGGCGTCGTTTCGCCGCCATTATGGCACTCTTTATCATCATGGGGTTTGGCCTGTCGCTCTATCTCAACATGCCCAACCCGCAGCCCAGAGAACGCCACTATGTCTTTGGCGGTATGTATCTGGCCTACGCCCTGTGGATCGGTCTCGGTTGGATCGCCGTCGTCGAGTGGCTGCGACAGCGCCTTCCCGATCGCCGCGCAATCGCGATAGTCGTCGCCGCCGTGGGCATATTATTACCGGTCGGCACCTTTGCCAAGCTCTACCATCTACAGGACCGCACCGGCGATTATATCGCCTACGACTACGCCTACAATATCCTGCAAACCTGCGAGCCCAATAGCATTCTCTTTACCAACGGCGACAACGACACCTTCCCGCTGTGGTATTTGCAAGAAGTCGAAGGCATGCGACCCGACGTGCGCGTAGTCAACCTGAGTTTGCTCAATACCAACTGGTATATCAAACAGCTGCGCGACCGCGAACCCAAGGTCGACATCCAGCTCTCCGATAACTATATCGACTCGGTGCTCACCGACACGCAGCTAGTCGACCTCTATAAGCGCCTGTGGCGCGAGCCCAAAGTACCGCCCGAATACAAACAACTCGGTCTCGATGTCGAGGTGCAGGCGCAGCCCGGTCACGACCTGCTGCGCGTGCAGGACCTCATGGTCATCGGCATCGTCTACTGGAACCAGTGGAAAAAGCCCATCAACTTTGCCATAACTATTCCCGGCGGCAACCACGCCGGTCTCGGACCCTATATGCGCATGATGGGCATGACCACAAAAGTGACGCCCGAACGCGATCCCGCCGCCGATATCGCCACAATAGAGCACAACCTCTACGAAGTCTACAAGTTCCGCGGCCTGACGGATCCCCACGTCTACAAGGACGAGAACAGCCGCCGACTGCTGGGCAATTACCGCGCCTGCGTCCTGCACCTAGCCCAGCTCTATGACGAAGCTGGACGCGATGACGACCTAGCCCGCCTGATGGCCTGGACCGAAGAAAACATCTACATGAGTTGGGAAGGCTATTACACGGCCGCCGACTTCTTGTTACAGGTTGGGCAAAAAGACCTGGCTGGCGCTTACGTACAAAACGCGGCCAATATACTCATTGACCAATACGGCGAAAATGCCATCGCCACCTATGATAACGTACTCGCTTTAGCGGGCGTGCTGCTCAACGAGCCCTATTCGCAATACGCGCGCGCAGCCGGCCTCTACGAACGCATCATCGCCCTCGAACCCGCGCGCTGGAACGCCTATTACGAGCTGGCCGCCGCCCTACAGGCCAACGGTGAAGAGGCCCGTGCCCTCGAACGCCTACAGAGCTATCGCACGACCTATGGCGAAGAGCCGCGTCTGGCCGAAGCCGAGCGCATCCTGGTCAACGCGATGAACAAAAGCGAGGGGAGCGAGGACAGCGCACAGCCGTGAGCGAAGAGGTCACCATCGTCATACCCCACTATCGCGCCGAAGTCTTACTCGACTGCTTGCAGTCGCTCTACGAGCACAGCGACTGGCCGATCCACGTCATTGTCATTGACGACGGGGGCAATGCGCCGAGCATGCAACAGGCGGCCGAGCGCTTTCCACAAATCGAGATCTTGCGCAACGAGCGCAACCTCGGTTTTACCGGTTCGTGCAATCGCGGTCTAGAGGCCACCCAGAGTCGCTACGCCGTGCTGCTCAACGACGACACGCGCGTGACGCCAGGCTGGCTCAAGCCGCTGGTCGAACGCGCCGAAAGCGATCCGCAAATTGCCGCCTGTCAGCCCAAGCTGCTCTCGGCCACCGAGCCAGATCACTTTGATTATGGCGGCGGCGGCGGCGGTTATATCGACGCACTCGGCTATACGTTCTGCCGCGGGCGCCTGCTCGAAACCCGCGAGCGCGACGAGGGACAATACGATCGGGAAGTGCCACTTTTTTGGGCCTGCGGGTCGGCGCTTTTTCTACGCGTCGAAGCAGCTCGCCAACTCGACTTCCTAGATCTGGACTACTTTATGCACTTTGAAGAAATCGACCTGTGTTGGCGCCTACAACTGGCTGGTTTTCGCATCTGGGCCGTGCCCAGTTCCGTCGTCTACCATCACTCGGGCTTTTCACTGCCGCCGGCCTCGTTCCGCAAAACCTATTTAAACCATCGCAACAATCTCGTCATGCACTGCAAAAGCCAGGCGCTACACCGCCTGTCATGGCTCCTCCCCTTGCGCTTCGGATTAGAAATATTAGCCTGCTTTAACTATGCATTACAGCGCCAGTGGAGCAGTGCCATCGCCCCTCTAGCCGGGCTCTTGTGGTGCCTGTGCCACCCACTCAACATTTACCGCCGCCGCCGCCACAGCCAGCGCATGCAAAAGACTACGGCGCGCGATGGCATCTATGGCGGTAGTATGCTCTATCAGTATCACATGCGCGGTATACGCCGCTCTATCGACCTGGTAACGGAAGGAGCCATGCCGTGAAGCGCCTGCTCAATATCGGCGTAAAATTAGTAGTCAGCCTCGGGCTAATTGCCTATCTCGCCTCGGGTATGAACTGGCAAGAGTTGGGTGCGATCTTCGCCCAAATCGCACCGGAGTACTTTGCGCTGGCCGCCTTCTTCTTTCTCGTCAGCAACACACTGGGCTCCATTCAATGGTATCTATTGCTGCGGGCGCAGAACCTACCTATCCGCTTTGGCCAAGCACTCGTCTTCTATTTCGTCGGCGTGTTCTTCAACAATGTGCTCCTGGGCAATATTGGCGGTGACGCCATGCGCATCTACGATATTCGCCGCCTGACGGGCGAGAGCAGCGGCGGCGTCGCGGCCACAATGATGGACCGCTTTATCGGCCTCTTTTCCACCTGCGGCCTCGCCTTGGCGGCCTACCCGCTCATCGTCGGCACGACCAGCAAAAGCAGCCTACTCGTCTCCGTCTTAGTACCGGTCTGGCTCGGCCTGATCGTCGTGCTGGCCATGGGGCTGAGCCGGCGCATCGGCGGCCTCGTAGAAAGCCTGCTCATTCGTTTCTTGCCGCAGGTCGTCGGCGAAATGGTCGGCAACTTGCGCCGCAGCGTCGTCGTCTACCGCGAGCGCGTGCCCCTGCTCGCCGGCGTCTGGTGCATATCGCTCGGCGTGCAGTTCTGTCGCATCTTGGTCTATTGGTCGGCGGGGCTCGCCATCGGCATGACACCCGGCTTGCTCTACTTCATGTGCTTCCAACCCATCGCCGCCGTCATCGCCTCGTTGCCCATCTCCATTGGCGGCTTGGGCGTGCGCGAAAACACGCTCGTCGGCCTCTTCGGCGGCCTCGGGTTCGCCCCAGAAGTATCGACGGCCATGTCGCTCTTAGGCTATCTCGCCGGCATACTCGCCAGTCTGCTCGGCGGTATTGCCTTTGTGCTGCGACGCGTTGAAAAAGAGGATAGTCCTGGGGACAGTGCATGACCAACGTGCGCCTAGGCTGCGAGCGCTTGCTCGACGATGAAGCCGACCTCATACGCGGCCGCCGCGTCGGTCTCATTACCAATCACTCCGGCGTTGATACGCAACTAGTCGCCACGGCCGACCGCCTGCACGCGAGCGAACTCTGCGAGCTAGTCGCGCTCTTTGGCCCCGAGCACGGTATACGCGGCGCCGCGCAAGACGGCGAAACAATCGGCACCTTTACCGACCCACAGACGGGCGTGCCGGCCTACAGCCTCTACGGCGAAACCCGCGAACCCGACGCCGACATGCTCGCTGGCATCGAGCTCATGCTCTTCGATATACAGGACGTCGGCGCGCGTTTCTACACCTACCTCTACACTATGAGCATGAGCATGGCCGTCTGCGCGCGCCACCATATCCCCTTTGCCGTGCTCGATCGCCCCAATCCCATCGGCGGCGAACACATTGGCGGCAATATACTCGACACCGCTTTCGCTTCTTTTGTCGGCCGCTATCCCATCCCGATACGCTATGGTCTGAGCATTGGCGAATTGGCTCAGCTCTTCAACGACGAATACGATATCGGCGCCGATTTACACATTGTGCAAATGAAGGGCTGGCAGCGAGCGCACTATTGGGACGACTGCCTCTTGCCCTGGGTAGCGCCTTCGCCCAATATGCCGACATTGGATACGGCCATCGCCTATCCGGGCACCTGCTTTCTTGAGGGCACGAATATTTCGGAAGGACGCGGCACAGCGCGGCCGTTCGAACAGTTTGGCGCCCCCTTTATAGACGGACCACAGCTGGCCGCCGCGCTCAACGAACGGCAGCTGCCCGGCGCGATTTTCCGCCCCGTATTCTTCCAGCCCAGCGCCAGCAAATACAGCGGCGAACTCTGCCAGGGAGCACAGCTGCACGTGACGGAGCGCGCTATTTTTGATCCCGTGCAAACGGGTTTTTCCGCACTAGTTGCCGTGCGCACACTCTACGCGAATGAATTTTCCTGGCGTCTACCAAGCGGCGGCATCCACAACTTTGACCGCTTGGCCGGCAGTGACGAGCTACGCCAGGCAATTGACACGGGCGCGACCACCGAGCAATTGCTCAACGATTGGCAGGCCGGCCTCAGCTCTTTTGATGCCGTGCGCCAGCGCTATTTGCTCTACCGCTGACGGCCCTTCGATTGACAGCACATTTCTATTATATATTCTTATTTTATCTGTAGCTCGCAGTCGCACCGCTTAATTTTCATCGAGGCAAACTATGCCGGCTCCCCTGCAAAAGGGCACCGTACTCATCGCGAGTCAAGACCTACAAGAAGACTATTTTGCCCGCACTGTGGTACTCCTTATCCACCACAGTAATGCCGAGGGCACCATGGGACTCGTGCTCAACCGCCCCATGAGCGAGCAGGTAAAATTTGACTCGGCCGACGAGCTGCGCCGCTTCGCTGAATCCGATCCCAACGGATCTAGCATCGGCCACCTCTTTTTTGAAGGCGGCCCCGTAAAACGCGGCTATTTATTTTATCTGCACCGACTCAGTCACATCATAGAAGAAGGTAGCGAGGTCCTAGACGGACTCTATCTCGGCGGCGACCTCGACGCCGTGCGCGCCGAAGCGGAGGTCGTGGCCGCCGAAAAACCGCTGCTGCGTTTTTTTATGGGCTATGCCGCTTGGGACAAAGACCAGCTCAGAAACGAAATTGATCTAGGCGCTTGGATACTAGCGCCGGGCAATATCGACCTGGTCTTCTCCACCAAAACCGAAAGCATGTGGCACGACGTGCTGCGCGGACTCGGCGGCAAATACCGCGCCTTGGCCGAGTTGCCCGTAGACCCAGCCGTCAACTAAGACCACGACCGACTGCACTCGACACAAAAAAGGGGGCCGGCTCTAACGCCCGCCCCCTCTTTGCTACTTCGCATAGATTCTACTAACAAACCATGCCGCGCTTAGCGCGGATACCGTGTGCAGGTGGATCGTCACCGATCCAGCGCTCATCGACGGGCTCGCTGGCCAGCTGGTAGCGCGAATCGGACGAGAGGCGAATGCACGCACTCTGGTTATCGGAACTAGCGTGCATGATATGCATGCAAAATATCAGTACATCCCCCATCGCGTATTCGGAAACTAACCAACGCCCGCCCCACGTATCGCGCGTGGCAATGGCATCGTTGGAATAGGCGCCCGTCGAGTTCCAATGAATCTGTTCCCGCTCTGCACCCGTCAACTCGCGCCCCACCGCCTGCGCCGCCGCAACAAGGGCCTCGGCCTCGCCTTCATTGTTGCAGTAGAGATCAACATCGGTCTGCCCGTATCCTTGTACCAACTCTTCGTGCTCGTGCGATTTTTCCAGCATCATCAGGCCACCCATATTATAGGGCACGTCGCTAAAGGGCGTCCACGAGGTATAGAGATTGGGCGTGCCCCGTCCCATATAGACATTATCGTAGTGCGGCGTCGTCGCCGTCGTCGTTCCCGGCTGCTTGGCGCGGAACCACGTATAGTCAAAGTGACGGGCGGGGCCACCGAGAAAAAAGTCGTAGAAGCGCATCATGGCACCGTCGTAGATCACCTTTTCCAGCGGCGCATTATCGCGCGCCAACTGCGGCATAAAAGGCCCCGTAGCGGCCGCATCAATCTGCGCTTGGGGCGCGACGACGCCCTCAATTGCGGGCTTATCGCGATCGAGCATGCCCGCCTTATACAAACGATCGCATAGCTCCTGCCGCGCCGCTACGACTTCGTCGCGATCGAGCAATCCCGGCAAAAACAAATAACCATCCTCGCCTATGCGCCGGTGTAACTCGTCGCGATCCGCAAGCGCATCACTCGAGCGACGCAGCGACCCGACCTCTGTCATATCGAGAGGCGCCCCCTGATACGTTAGCTCTGGTATTTCTATACTACTCATCGTTTTCTCCTCTAGCGTGTAACTTGCCCGAAAAACTAAGCGAGCGGCCAGCGCTCGGTCAAGCACTGCGCAGTAGCATGCAAAAAACCAGCCGATTGCGCCCTTAGTCGAGCGGCGCAATCGGCCGCTGCAGGTGACGAAATTCAAAACGGCGCACATCGCTCGAGCCCAACCCCGGCGTGTCGACGTAAAAGCTGGCCTTGAGGATCGGATCATAGGCCGCCTTGTGCGAAACGGCGGCCTTGATACCAACCATGTAGAGGTCTTCCGGCACAATGCCCTGACTGCGCAATTGGCCCAGATCCATCGGCGGCGTCTTCAACGTCGTCAATAAAATGATGATCCCCTTATGACGCACGACCGCACTCCGTCCCATATCGACATGGCGACCGACGAGCGAAGCCAAATGCGAGTTGGGGTTCTCGAGGTCGAAGCGACCGTCCGTCAGATTTTCAACCTGTACTTCCAGCGACAGAGTAGAGCCGTGCAAACGATCCACCTTGCCACCCATTTCCAAGACTAAGCGATCGCCGACACCAGCGCTATGGCAGGCCGTTGCCGCCTCTGGATCATTGATTATGACGGCGGCGTTATCGACCTCGTAGCGCAAGAAAGCCGCTAAGATCCCCGTGCCATCGCCCGGCGTGCCGCCGCCAATATTATCCGACGGCTCAATGAGACCAATCGGCCCTTCTTTGTATTGCAACGCTTTCTCCAGCGCCTCCTCTACCGGCGGATCGAGCGGATTGCCCTCTTGTACGCGCTCTAATGCCTCGGCGGCCAGCGGGGCCAAGAGTTGGCGCGCCTGCTCTTTATCGCCCACCGTAGTCGCTACTACAGTAAAACCGGCGCACTCGATATCGGCATAGGCAAATCCCGGCAGCACGCAGACTTCGAGTAGCTGTGGGTGCTGTTCCTCTAACGCACGCGCCTTCGCCTCGAAACTCAGCATCGGTTCGGCCGCCGTGCCCGTGCCCGAAGGTGCATAGAGCGCCCCCGGTTTCACGCAGACGACCTGCGCCTTCTCTCCCGATTGCATCACTCGCTCTAAGAGCTGCGCCGCACGCACGCCGGCCTGGCGCGCATCCGTGTGAGGGTTTTCGCGATAGCCCGTAAAAATCGTCCCCAGCAAAGCCATTTCCTCACTAAAATTGGCGTGCAGGTCGAGGTCGGCTGCAATGGGTATATCCGGCCCTACCTTTGCGCGCACTCGTCGCAGCACTTCCCCTTCGGCATCGGCAAAGGAGCGGCAGACCATTGCCCCGTGCAAAATGAGCAGCACGCCGTCTAAGCCGGCGCGCAGAGCCGCATCCAAATCTCGCTCCACTTCGCCCCACCAGGTTGCCAACACCTCGTCTTCGACCGTGCCCGAAGGCATGGCCCCGCCATAGCGCGACGGATAGAGCTGCCACTGACAGGCATCGGCGACCTCAATCGCCCCCCCCATCGGCGATAGGTCGTCCCGACAATGGTCCAGCATCTCCTGCCCATGCAACCAGACTAATTCGGCAAAACGCGCCAGCCCCGTGCTCTCGGCCAAAAAAGTATGCGTTTCATGCACCAAACCAGCCACTAGGACTCTTTTCATTTCATCTCCTTTTTCGGCAAGGCCCATACGTAGGCATTTGACCTAAATTACCAGTTCTACTAAATTTGTGGACATCTTCCCCCTCTTACCCGCACACATTTTATCTCTTTTATTCTTTTTTTATACACGAGACCTATGTCAATTCACCGTGTTTTCATTTTCGTATTCGCCGCTCTATCTTCGCTCTATCCCACTACTTCAGCAAGGGCCGTCGATTTTGACCCCGGCAAAGCACCGCCCTATGCAGCCGCCATCCTCATAGAGGCCGAATCGGGCACGATTCTCTTCGCCCATAACGCGCACGTACAGCGCTCGCCCGCCAGCACGCAAAAACTATTGCTCGAGCTGGTAACGATGGAAATGATCGAGAGCGGCAAGTTTTCCCTGCGCGATTCCGTGCACGTTTCGGCGCGCGCTTCGCGCACAGGCGGCTCACAGGTCTTCTTGGCGCAGGGCGAAGTTTTTCCCATCGAAGAGCTCTTAGAAGCCGTCGCTATTCCCTCGGCCAACGATGCCTGCGTAGCCATCGCCGAGCATATCGGCGGCTCGGTAGGTGGTTTCGTCTCCATGATGAACGACCAGGCCCAGCGCCTCGGACTCGAGCATACGCACTGCGTCAACGTGCACGGCCTCGATGACACGGCCATGGACAATCGCAACCTGACGACGGCCTACGATTTATCCCAGATCTCCCGCGCCCTGCTCAAGCACCCCAAAGTATTAGAATGGTCCTCGACTCGCTACAAACCATTTCGCAACGGCGAATTTATGCTCTACAGCACCAACAAACTCTTGGGCAAATTCCCGGGCATTGACGGACTAAAAACAGGTTATACTCAGCGCGCCGGTTCTTGTTTGGTCGCCACGGCAACGCGCCACGAAATGCGTCTCATCTCGGTTATCTTAGGCGCGCGTTCCGAGGGCCTGCGCAACCGCGAGACGCGCCGTTTGCTCAGCTGGGGTTTTAATAATTTCTCGCGCGTACCCGTAGTCGAAGCGGGTGAGCTCATGGGAAAGATCGCGCTCGATTGGGGCCTCGAGCCCGAGGTGCGCGCACTAGTTCCCGATACGATCACAGCCGTGCTCAGCCCCGACCAAGAAAGGGCGCTGATGCGGCAACTCGACCTGCCCAAAGAATTACCGGCCCCTATTGTCGAGGGCTCCGAACTGGGCCGCTTAAAAATCTCACTGGGCGATAGCCTTTTGGCCGAGGTGGCGATTGTCGCTGAGAAGAGCGTTGGGCGCATGGGGTTATTGGAAAAATTGATGAGTTATTTTTAGGATGCTAGAAACCTATCGTCCCTACTTGTGATATCGGCCGCCGTGTAGGATATCGAAGGAGCGGTACAGGGCTTCTAAAAGCAGCAACCTGATCAGCTGATGCGAGAAGGTCAGCTTCGACAGCGACCACTTCTCCTGCACCTGCGCAGCGACGGCAGCGGGCATGCCCTCGGCCGCGCCGACGACCAGCACCAAATGCGAAACACCGCCGTTCATCATAGTCTGCATTCGCTGTGCCAGCTTTTCCGAGCTAAACTCCTTGCCGTCAATAAAGAGCCCCACGATGCGCCCCGCCTTTAGAAAACGCGCCGGCAGCCCCTCGCCCTCCTTCCAGCTCTTAATCGCACATAGCTCGACATCCGCATGCCGCGAAAGCCGCTTGATATACTCCCCCTCAGCCGCCTCGACATCCGAATTCTTGTTCTTCTGAAAAGTAATAATAGAAATCTTCAAACTCATCTCACGCCAAACCTTCTTCTCATCTCTTTCTCTCTCTTTTTTCTTCTCCTAGCAGGTAGGTCGGAGGTTTGTTGGGGTGAATTCCCGTAACGGATTTATATGCCCTGAAGCCGCAGGATGCGGCGTAGGGGTATATACCTCGGAGCCCGACAGGATGTCGGGCGAGAATGAGTGAAGGGAATCACCCCAATAAACCGTTCCCACCAACTTCTCTCAATAATTATCAGGAGCTATCGCCAACGCCCGATTCACCAACGGCAACTCCACCCGCACCCCACCGCGCCGATGCGATTCAGCCACGGCAAAAATCACCTCCTGACTGCGACACGCTAGTTGCAAATTGCCCATCGTGTCGCCACCGCCATCCAGGGCCTGTGCCAAATCTTCAATCCCCCGCTGCGTGCCACTGCCTATTTCCACCGCGGGCACCGGCACCTGCTTCAACTCGCCGTGCTCATCGGCCTGACGCAGCTGGTAGTCCATGCTATTGCTCAACGTACGCAGCTTGCCCTTGTTGCCACTAACCTCAAACTCCCAGCCGCCAGAAGCCGTTAGATAACCGTGGACACCGCTCTTAAAACGCACATAGGCCGAGCAGATCGCCGCGTCCTTTTTTAAGACATCCCCCTGCCAGTCATCATCCTCTGCCACCAAAGCACCCTGGACAAAATCGACTTCGCCATCACCGGCCAAAAAGAGCAGCATATCCGCCGCGTGCGTCAGCCCCCACTGGGCCGCACTCACACCGCAATGGGCAATAATGGCCTGTAAGTCGCCGATAGCTCCTTCCTGTACCATTTCGCGTATACGCGCATAGACCGGCATATAGCGCCGCTGCGCACCGTAGTTAAACTGGACGTCATTTTTGTTGCAGGCCGCCTTCATCACATCCATTTCGTGCACGGCATTGCACAGCGGTTTCTCGCAGTAGATGCCCTTCACCCCATGTTCGGCGGCATAACAAATAATCTCGGCGTGCGGGCCGGGCCGCGTCGCCACCGCAACGATATCCAGAGCTTCGGCATCAATCATTTCCTCGTGGTCCGAATACGCCGCTCCGGCACCATAGCGCGCGCGGATCGTTTCCGCCTTCTCGGCAACGGGATCACTAACGGCGACGAGTTCGGTGCGCTCGCTGGCGACGATAGCAGCCGCGTGCGAATAGGGCAGAAAAATGTGTGCGTTGGGGCGATCCTTCACTTCGTCATCGATCGTAGCACCCATGCGCCCACAGCCGACGAGGCCGACTCGATATGTTTTCGACATTGTATTGCTCCCAAATGAGGGGTAAACGTCTTGACTCTATTTGTATCCAGTTCTAGGTTATACTCACTTCGCATGCAACGGATGCATCTTGCAATTAAGACATTAGAAAAAGGGCTGTAAAGAGCCCTTGCTCGATGGAGAATCGGGTTGCTTAGTCGGACCGCTTAGAAAGAGAAACTGTGCAAAAACGGACCCACTCTCTTTTAGCAACTAGGGGCGCCCTCCTAATCGTTCCCTCTTTACTCACCCTACTCGCCCTACTGCTCGTCGCCTTCCAATACCACACCTTAGAAAAACTGGCCATTTTTCCGCCCAGCGCCAGCTTGATCACCCTGCCAGACTTCCTCGACGCCCTGCACCAGTATATCGCGTTTGACCAACTCGACGGTCTCCTCTTGGCGGCGATCCTACTCGATTGCTGCGCCCTATTTTATGTCGAATGGACACGCGGGAGCCTATCCTCTTTTTTTGCCCGAGTCTTTGCCAGCCACAGCGCTACGCTGCTAGTGCTGCTCGCTTTTTCGCTACTAGCCTGCCGCTTTTATTTTGCCCGCGGCGAACTGAGCTGGGGCGGCGATGCCCCGCAGCACATCGTATACGCCTCCATCGCCGCCCAAACCTTTTCAAACGGCGAAATCCCAATCTGGACCTTCCTACTCGGCAACGGCTCGCCCTACTTACAGAATTATGGTTTTCTCTTCTTTTATGCCGCCGGTCTACTAGACCTGCTATTTCGCGATATCTTTCTCTCGCTCAAATTCCTGCTGGCCACCTGTCACGTGTTATCCGGCATCGGCATGTACTACCTGGCCCAGCGTCTATGCCAGTCGCGGCAAGCGGCCTTTATCGCGGCTCTCGCCTATGTGCTCTGCTTCTGGCACACCCAACAAGTGCTGATCATGGGGCGTTTACCGCTCGGTCTATTCTACGCCCTCTTGCCTTGGCCTTTCTTTGCCTGTGAAGGCCTGCTGTCGACCCGCCCCATCCGCGCAATTACCATCGGCGCGCTAAGTTTATGCGCCCTGTTTTTCACCCACCCCGGCTACGGCACCCACGCGGCCCTGCTCTTGGCACTCTATGGCTTGCTGCGCCTGTGGACTTGGCGCACCCGTAGCGACATCCGTCGGCTCGCTCAATACGGCGTCGCACTTGTAGCATGCGGGCTCTTATTGAGTTCCTATATTACGCTGGGGCTGTGGTCCGAGCGCGACTTGACCAGTATGCACGACTTCTCTCTCGGCATCCAATGGGGCGCAGATGCCCCCGAGCAGATCGTTCCGGACCCTACTTGGCGCCACGTTCTAGGCTGGTCCAATTTCCGCTTCTGGTTGCTGCCCCCCGACTTGCCCTTTCATTGGTATGGAGGCTATCTCGGTCTGAGCCTAACGCTGTTGGCCATTGTTGGCCTAAGCGCTCCTCTCGCACTCCGCCAGCACCTCGCGACGCCTATTTTTATCGCGGCCCAAATTGGTCTACTCGCCACCGTAGTGCTCGTCTTTGGCTATCGCTTGCCTCCCTTAAAAGCGGTGCAACTGATCCAAGTTATGAACGCCGCGCGCTATCTGCTCTTTGTCGCGTTCTTTCTCGCGCTAATGACAGGTGTCGGCCTGCGCGTGCTCTACTATAAATTCCCACAGAACGCGCGGCAAGACCGCCTATTTACACTCGTCCTATTCTCGTTGGCCTTGGACCTCGGCCCAACGACCTTTCAGCACCCCTACCACTCGGCCGAGCAAAACTCGACGGGCGTTCCCCCCGCCGCCTTTGCCCATATTCACCAAGCCTCTCGCCCCTACCAAGACCAAGGACTACTCCCCAATTTTCGCGCGAGCTGGTTTTATCAAAATGCCAATCACTACCTAGCCACCGGCCAACTCCTCTTTCTCACCGACACGCCGACCCCCGCGATCTTTCATCCCAGCGACCTGCGCACAGCGAGTGATTTTTCCGGCCCGTTTTCGCGCCTCGCCGCCGTGCTCCTAAGCACATTGGACAGCCGCGAGCAATTGCACACTATACCACATGCCGAGATCCTTGCGAGTGGCCAAGAGATGCTCAACAACCGCTATGCTCTCGTCACACAAGAAGAGCGCAAAAAAGCTTTTGTCTTGGAACGACCCTCCCATACGCCAATTCTCGCCTCGGCCAATCTCGCTCCCTTCCCCCAAAACGCGCTCAAAGACTTTGTATACAGCGTCCAAGTCGATCCGGCTTTTCGCGGTCTAGTACTCGCAGATGACTCCAACAACTCTATCTTAACGACCTATTGGATCGTGCGCGGCACCGCGCCCGACCTACGCAATAATACCTGTGAGCGCATTTATATAAGAGGACAGGAGGAACTATCCACTTTGGGCACACAACCTAGTGCCGAAGTGCTGCAGCACGAAGTGCGAGCCCAGCGGGTCGACTTACGCGTGCGCGTCTCCTCCGACTCTTTTGTGCGACTCGCCTACGCCTATTCTCCTTTTCTCAAAGTGACCGTCGATGGCCGCGAAGTAGAAAGCATGCAAACCGCAGGGCGTTTTATCGCCCTTTTTCTCGCAGAGGGTGAGCACGAGATCGCGCTGCAAGCACAGCTCTCACCCCTGCGCCGCATTTTTCTCAGCCTAAGTGCGGCACTGCTTTTGGTTTTACTCGCGGCAGCTTGGCGCGAAAGCAAACGGCCTGCGCGAACATGCTCACAAATCTCCTAATCGCCGGCGCACACACGGCATTTAATATATCCTAACTCACATGAATATCAGCAAGTTAGGAGTAATATAAACCAGGTGAATCAACTCTTGACCATATCCATATCAGTTCCTACATTTAATAGATTGAAATTATAAGAATTGGGGGCGATTAGCTCAGTTGGTTAGAGCGCCTCGTTGACATCGAGGAGGTCGTTGGTTCAAATCCGATATCGCCCACCATTATAAAACACCCCTTGGAAGCCATTTGAGCCTCCAAGGGGTGTTTCTTTTTGCCCTACCCGTTATCGGCGACGCGGTGGAAGAACCGACACCAGAATCCGCTCGCCCGGTTGAGTTCTTGCTAAGGAAGCCGATTCGATCCAGGAATTATTGCGCACCTTTACAAAGGCTCTTCCGAAGTGATCACAAGCTTCGAGAGGGCCTTTCTTTTTGTCACTTCCCACCATCACAAAAACCACATAAGAACAGTTTCTCACAGAAAAACCCATCAGCGTGGCGCTGCGCGCCGGTATAATCGCTACGATTCATACTGCGTGTCGGGACCATAGATTGGGCGTTGGGAAATGGGGAACAAGAGCAAAAGCGCTAAGTATATAGTATGTTTTGTTATGGGACGGAGCCCCGCCATAAATTCGGTCTACTTCCTATACCTAGACGCGAGGCTTGACCCTACTCTGGTGCCCTACTGCCCAACGTGGTTTTTGCGCGCGCGGGCTAACGGCTTTGCCCCGAGGTGAAGAAAGGGATAAAACAGTGCGCGACGGCTTGATCCTACGTTCACTAACTCCTCTTATGCCCCCTGTGCATTGCCTCCTATCAAAACGACGGTGAATACACAGTGAAAGATAGAGAAGAAGCCATTGTCGAAATCGTCAGCGATTCAGGTGAGGGAGCGCAGTCTGCCGGCCAGATATTCGGCACCCTCTGCGCCAAAATGGGCAATGGGGTGTGGACCGTGGAGATTATCCCGGCCGAAATAGAACCCCCCTATCGCTCTAGGTCCGGCGCCAGCGGCAACCGGATAAGAATAGGTACAAACCACATCAGCAATATGGGAGATACCGCCGATGTGGTAATGGCCTTTAATGAGCAGGTGCTTTACAGCCGCATTGATGTGGGAGCTTTCCGACCGGGCACCAGGATCTACCTCGAGAATAAATGGTCACACGACGCCGACAAACTAGTGCGGAATGCCTACAAGGACGCCCTGGCCGATTTTGCCAACAGAGGGTTTGATCTGGTCGAAGTGCCCATGGAGGAGGAATGCCTTAAATTCGTCCCCGACCCCCGTCGGGGGAAAAACATCTGGATCCTGGGGGTTCTGTGTGCTATCTACCAGCGAGACCTGGATATTGCCCGAGAGGAAATAAACAGAAAATTCAGCCGCAAGGGCCAGCCCGTGGTCGACAGTAATCTGGCTCTTCTCCAGGGAGGTTTTGATTGGGGAGTGGCCAATGCCGAACCCAAATACCGGGTCGCCCCCCAGCCGGTAGCGGGAAAAAGGGTGGTGATGAACGGCAATCAGGCCATTGCCATGGGGGCTATGGCGGCTGGTATGGAACTCTGTTCTATGTACCCGATTACGCCCGCGACCTCCGCCTCTCATTATCTGGCGGCCTCCTTTAAAAAGGTCGGGGGCTTTGTTCATCAGGCCGAGGATGAAATTGCCGCCATTGGATTTGCCATAGGCGCCTCCTACGCCGGCAAAACAGCGCTGACCATAACCTCGGGGCCCGGCCTGGCGCTCAAAACCGAATTCATTGGTCTGGCGGTCATGAGCGAGATCCCCTTGGTGATCGTAGACGTGCAGAGAGGCGGGCCTTCCACCGGACTGCCCACCCGAGTGGAGCAGGCCGATCTGCTGGCGGCCCTACATGCCTCGCCCGGGGATGCCCCTAAGATCATCCTCGCGCCCGCCACCATTGAAGAGTGTTTCCAGTTTATGATCACTGCACGCAAGCTGGCCGAGGCATTGCGATTGCCGGTCATTGTGCTCTCCGACGCCAATCTGGCCACGGGCGTTCAGCCCTTCCCTGCGCCCGAGATCCGCGAAGAGCAGCTTTCCCCTCCAGTTAATCAGTTCCCTTGGGACAAGACGATAAAACCCTATGACTGGGACGAGGAGACGGGATTGTCTTCCCGACCCATTCCCGGTCAGAAGAACGGTAATTATGTGCTGACTGGTCTGGCTCATGACGAGGAAAGCCATATCGCCTATATCTCAGAGGTAAATCAAAAATCCATGCAAGCTCGCAGCCGGAAACTGGCCGCTTTCCAGCACACCCTCAATCCCCCCGAGTTACAGGGGCCGCAGACGGGAGAGTTGTTGGTCGTGGGCTGGGGGTCCACTCTCGGAACCATGGAGGAAGCCGCGTCCAGTCTCCGCCAGCAGGGACACAGTATTTCCTCTCTCCACTTGCGTTTTTTGAGCCCATTGGAGCCAGGTCTACAGGAAATATTCCAACGCTTCCGGCGAGTGATGACCATTGAGATAAATTACAGCGACCCGCCCTCGGGTAACGGGGCTCCGACCAGTCGCCGCTACGCCCAGTTGGCTTCCCTCTTGCGCTCGCACACCCTGGTGGATGTAGACTGCCGTTCCCGAGTTCCGGGCATACCTCTGACACCCCATATGGTGCGGGAGATGATCTTGGACAAACTGCACAAGGACAGCGAGGACGGAAATGAATAAACTCAATGAAGACTGGATGCTGGAACCCCGTCCCACGGATCTGACCCTAGAGGATTATGAGGGGCTCACACCGCGCTGGTGTTCCGGCTGCGGCGACACCGCGGTCCTCAGCTCCGTGCAGCGCATCTGCCGCGATGAGCAGCTGGCCGCAGAAAAAATCGTGGTCGTGTCGGGCATAGGCTGCTCAAGCCGTTTTCCCCATTATATGAAAACCTATGGTTTCCACGGCCTTCACGGCCGCGCCTTCCCGGTGGCCTGCGGGGTTCGCAGCCGCAGGCCGGACCTCCATATATTTGTAGCCACCGGGGACGGAGACTGCTGCGCTATCGGCACGGCTCACTGGATCCACGCCGTGCGCTACAATATGAACATGACCGTTATGCTCTTTGATAATAATATCTACGGTCTCACCAAGAAGCAGTCTTCTCCCACCACACCCAGGGAGAGTCATTCCTTCACTCACCCCGATGGCAATGCACTGGACCCGATAAAACCCCTGCTGGTGACTCTGTCGATCAGCAATGTATCCTTTGTAGCCCAGACCGTAGATTGGAATCCCATTCATCTCTACAACACGCTACTCGCGGCCCATCGCCACCAAGGGTTCTCCTTTGTGCGCATCCTGCAGCGCTGCCCGCATTTTACCCCTTATGCCTATGACAAATGCCAGCGCGACCCCGATCTTATCACCTTGCT
>Ga0055584_100002833_pt1 | contig 17203 bp, 12 predicted proteins | sample OSDHelmetaG_FD_58716 | JGI IMG/M metagenome (GOLD analysis project Ga0055584, IMG submission 58716) | Pelagic marine sediment microbial communities from the LTER site Helgoland, North Sea, for post-phytoplankton bloom and carbon turnover... | ecosystem: Environmental > Aquatic > Marine >... | reverse complement strand
GAGAGTATCTTGGCAACGATCCGCGGGTGCCGGAACTTGCCTTGCAAAGTTATGGATATATGTATCTTGCGGACAACGAGGCGTTTGCACAGGTTTTAACAGAATGTCAAAAAGTACAGGCCAGTTGCGGCGCAGGGACCAGGATCATGACGGCCGAAGAGATCAAACTGGAATACCCTTTTTACAACCTCGAAGACATTATAGCGGGCAGTCACAACCTGATTGATGAGGGTTACTTTGATGGTGGCACACTGTTTGACTGGTGGAAGCGCTCGGCCAGGGAAAAAGGTGCTGAATATGTTGGCAATGAAGTTGTTGCGATGGGGTTGAATGCCGCTGGTAGCAGAGTCGAGAATGTCGTTCTTAAGTCTGGTGAGGTGATCAGTTGTGGTACGGTGATCAATGCTTCTGGTCCGCGCGCGATATTAACCTCTCGAATGGCTGGTATCGAGGTACCGGTTGAACCGCGTAAACGATACACCTTTATTTTTGATGCCGAGAAACCGTTGGACCGGGATCTTCCGCTCACCATCGACCCAACAGGAGTGCACATGCGGACCGACGGTGCGTACTATCTCGCAGGTTGTCCACCTGATGATGATCCGGCAGTTGACTACGATGACTACGAGCAGGATTACAGTATATGGGAAGAAAAAGTCTGGCCGGTGCTCGCCAATCGAGTACCGCAGTTCGAAGCGGTCAAGCTGATCAATTCCTGGGCCGGACACTATGCATTCAATACTTTTGACCAGAATGCGATACTGGGTCCGCACACCAGGGTAGAAAACTTTATTTTTGTAAATGGATTTTCCGGCCATGGATTGCAGCAGTCGCCAGCGATGGGCCGAGGCATTTCGGAGCTGATCACCTACGGTGAGTATCGTTCACTTGATCTGTCGCCGTTCAATTATGAAAGAATTGAACGCAATGAACCGTTTGACGAAAAAGCGGTTATCTGAAACGTTCATCAATCAGAAAATGCCATATCGACCTCGTGGATATCTGTATTTAATATCCATGGTTGTCAAAATCTAAACGCCATCCAGGCGAACTATCGAGAGAAAAGTAGCCGATGAGAAAAATTGTATTAACCGGAGCAGCTGGACGTCTAGGGTCTTATCTCCGGGAACCACTGACTAAACTAGCAGATGAGCTGGTGTCTTCAGACATAGTAGAGAATATTGGCAATACCTATCCTGGTGAAAGCTATTGCCGCGCTGATCTGACAAAGTATGAAGACATTCACGGGCTACTGGAAGGCGCTGATATGGTGATTCATTTTGGTGCTATTGGTGACGAGGCAACGTTTGACCAGATACTTGGACCAAATATTGTCGGCGCCTACAATATCTGGGAGGCAGCCTATCAACAAGGCGTTAAGCGGGTGGTATACGCAAGCTCCATTCATAGTGTGGGGATGCATCCAAAAACGGATTTCATCGGCATCGACGCGCCGCATCGGCCCGATACCTTTTATGGATTGGCAAAGTGTTTTGCAGAAGATCTTGCCAGTCTATACTGGGACAAGCGTGGTGTTGAATCGGTCTGCATGCGCATCCTGTCGTGCGCCCAGGTGACCAATCCACGGGCATTGGGAAGCTGGTTATCCTATGATGATCTTATCCATCTCGTTGAAACTTCCATTGCCACCCCGATTACGGGTTTCTCAATTATCTACGGTGTGTCCAACAACGACCGTGTGCCTGTAGATAATTCAAAGGCCAGTTTTCTTGGATATCGACCAAAAGACAATGCGGAACAATTCGCAGGAAAGGTTCTGGCGGAAGCCCCGGCGGCGGATCCGGGTGATCCAGGTCAAATGTGTCATGGTGGCCCCTTCGCATCCACTGAACTTGGCTCAAGTGGCCTTGCAACAATGAATATTGTCAACGACGCGAAAACAACTTGATCGATAGAGATATCGGCGGGCGGCGTATGCTTGCTTTAACAGGATTGATGACAGTTTTCTAAAAGCTGTGGTTTGTGCAAGGTGGTGTATTGAATCCACCGACAACAGAGCCAGGAATAAAATCATTCTAATTTTGTGAAATTACGGTGTCGTCAAATATTTTGGTGATACAGAGAATGTCCACGGCTCATCAATCCAGGCTTCTGGTCGCAGCTTGCTGGATGATTCTGGCAACTTCTGTCTTTCTAGGATTGATGGTAGGTGTCCGGCAGTTGTCCACCCGCATGTCGGTGTTCGAAATACTTGCTCTCAGGAGTGCAGTTGCCTTTGGCATACTATTGATTGTTGCCAGGTAATTCCAGAACCCGACGTTTAAAAGTTCGCGTCCCGGTCTGCATTTGACACACAACCTTTGTCACTTTGCCGGTCAGTATGGCTGGGCATTGGTGGTTGTTTTATTACCACTCGTAGAAGTTATTGCGATCGAGCTTACAACGCCGATCTGGATTGTGCTGCTAGTGTCGATGTTTCTGCATGAAAGATTAACAGTAGCGCGGGTCATGGTATTTGTTGTGGGCTTAACTGGTGTTTTAATTATTATCAGGCCGGGTTTTCAGCAACTGCCACTGGGCACTGCCGTGGCATTTCTGGCAACCTTTGGATTCGCATTGAACGGTTTTTATGTTCTGGTCAGATCATGATCAATAAAACCCTGCCATTGATTCAATATTGGAGTACGATGCCGATTTAACAGGCGCATCGTCGATGCAGACTGCCGAAGATACTGTTTCCATCTGAAAAATACCTGTTTCTCTGACGACATAATTAAATGGCTATCAGATTTTCCCGTCCTGATATGGTGGTGGCAGCTGCGGCTGCGTTGTGGGGGCTTTTCTGGATACCTTTGCGCCGGTTCGAACAGCTGGGTCTGGAACCCGGGTGGGCGACAGTCAGCCAGTTCATTGCTCCGCTGATTGTTATTCTGCCTTTCGCTTTGCTGCGAATAGTCCGGCGAAAACCACTGGGTCTTGCCCAATTCTGGACTGGTGTGTGTATCGGTACAGCGTTTGCCCTGTATTGCGAGAGTCTGCTTCTCACCGATGTTGTTCGATCACTGATCCTTTTCTATACCATGCCAGCCTGGGGTACTTTGGCCGAGATCACGTTGATGGGTCGGCGCCTCACTTTGTGGCGTGGCTTTGCCCTGGTGCTGAGTATGTGTGGTTTGCTGGTCATACTGGGTGTCGGTGGTCCTTTTCTCAGCAGTTTTAATCTGGGAGACGCGATGGCGCTGGCTTCCGGGATGATTTTTACCGTCGGTGCCATGCGAGTGCGTAAAGCGCCTGAGATATCCGTTTTTGAACAGGTTTTTTCATTCTTTTTCTACGGGAGTTTAGTGTCAATTTTGTTGGCTTACCTGCCGTTGGCAGATCTTGGTTCGGCGCCAGATCCGACCATAATGATTGAGTTGCTGCCATGGCTGGCGATAATGGCAGTGCTCTTTCTGATTCCCGTTATGTGGGGACTTTACTGGGGCTCGAGATATGTTGACCCTGGTCGTCTTGGAATCCTGTTGCAGCTGGAGGCCGTGGTAGGTATTAGCAGTGCTGGGTTGCTGGCTGGCGAACCATTCGGCTTAAGGGAAATCACAGGGGCGCTTTTAGTTGTCAGTGCCGGGTTAGTGGAAGTATTAGGCAATGGTCCACAACCAGCATAAACCGGGATTATCGTGGATGCCATGCATAGTGATTCACTGCAGAGGAGTGAGCCGTGAAAGGTATTCGGGCAATCGAAGACTGGCGAAACTACACCGGTGTTGTAGTGCGCCAGGTGCGCAATCAAGCCCAGGGTATATTCGCCGGGCGGTGCAGCAGTGCTACCTGAATTTATTGGCGCAACTGTTCTGTTTTAACCCCAAAATGCAGCTACCCGCTCGATAGTCCAGAAAGTCGCCAGACTACCTACCACGTAAGGTGGAATTCGTTCGACCCACTGCGGAATAGAAAAGCTTAAGCGTTTAATCAGCCACCATACACATAGTACGCTGAAAACAAAAAGCAATTGTCCGACTTCAACACCCACGTTAAAGACCACCAGGGCCGTAGCAATTGCATTCTGAGGCAGACCTATTTGCCCTAAAGCGGCTGCGAAACCCAAGCCATGCAGCAGCCCGAAGATAAATGCAATCAGCCAGGGATAACGAGCTGTTAATCCTGGCTGGCCCTGTTGTCCGCGAATAATTTCGGTCGCCACAAAAGCAATACTCAATGCAATAGAGGCTTCCACAGGTGGCACCGGGATACGAATGACAGCCAAAGCCGCGAGAATTAAAGTGATACTGTGTGCTACGGTAAACGCGGTAATTGTGGCGATGAGTTTACGTTTGCTCTGCACCAGCAGTACCAGCACAAAGACAAACAGTAAATGGTCGAAGCCAAACAGAATATGCTCAACGCCAAGTACAAAATATGTCGCTGCAATTTGCATCCACGACGGTTTTTTGCTGACAGTATAAGCAGGTGCTTGTGGTGTGAGGCGGTGCACAATGGATGCATCATCCAGATAGGCAATCCGCAGTAACACTTCTGTGGATGTCTGCGGCAGTCCTTCAATGGTGATAACAGAACCGGTCAGGCCGCCGAGCCTTTTGATCGCCCAATACTGTTCATGCGCACCCCCTTGAAAGCCGCCCACTGGCTCGACTTCCTGCCGGGTTTTATCATCAAACTTCACCTTCAGGGCTAAACGTTCATTATTTCCCCGCGCCGGCACTTTCCAGAAAACATTAAATCTGTCATCCGTTGTTTGTGTTAACTCTAAATAAGCGGGACGAATTTCATCAGCATGAACCCAGGAGGAAAGTACAATCAGCGCAAATACAAAGGCGAATCTGGATAATATATTATCAGATGTCATGCTTGTCACAGGCTTACTCCGGCCATTCCACGATGACCTGGTATTCATCCCTGAGCTTTTTTTCCAGACCTTGTTTCAGCGTCAACGACTGGTCGTAAGACCAATCCCGTAATACCTTGTCTCTCACTTGCGCCAGGGCCGGCAGCTGTCCTGCATGGTGCTGGGTTAACTTAATAAAATGGAAACCCAAACCGCTTTGCAATGGTGCGCTCCATCCACTGGTAGGCAGATTATCTAACTGATCAGAAAAATCAGTACCAAAAGTACGATTGATTTCAAATGCGCTTGCGTTGGTAAAACTCCCCGGTAGCAGAGATCGATCGCCTTCAACGATGTCTCCTTTATTTAAACTCTGTGCTGTTTTTTCTAATAACAACTCCAGTTCAGTCACTGGGCGATCGGTGGAAAAGTACAGCTGTTCAAAGCTGTAGCGATTATCAGTTCTATATTTTGCAGCGTTGGCTTCAAGGTACTGTTCCAGTTCGATGTCGTCGGGTTTCAGTCCTGGGCTCGAGCTGCTGGTAAAAAATTCCATTTTTTGCCGCAGCCGTCGACGAATCAAGGGGTCATCCTTATCTATGCCAATAGCCAATGCCTGCCTGTAATATATTTCCTCCAGCACAAAATCATCGATAAGACCCTGGCGTTCTTCCGCTGTTGGCTTGCGACTCCAGGTGCGTTCGAACATAGCCTCCATGTTATTGATCCTGGCCTGATCAATCACGATTCGATTTTCTGCGTTCATGGTTTGTGGGTTTATTAACGCGTACAAGCCAAATAATGTTGCGCCTATGATTAAAAAATGCAGTAAAGGTTCTTTCAACAAATTCATTGGTTAATTGCTATACAAGACACGTGTTGATGGGGATATGTTTAAACAAATGGTCTCCCTGCGTTGTGTGCTGACGACCTGGGTAAGTATAAATTCTAATCTAATCATGATCCTCACGCAAAAAGCGTTGTTTGAAATGTTTTCTATTCAGATCGGAACTGATGGGGTTAATGAGATGCACATATTTAAGGCTGTTGCTGTGGCCGTTGCGTTTCAACGAGTAGTCATAAATGTCATTTTTTTGATCTCTCTGCGACTCTTGGATATTGCTTTGACAATTATCCCGGTAACAAAAGACATCATCGCTAAAATCATCAAAGCACTGGCGAGAATAGCCGATGGAAATCGTGGCACCAGACTCGTTTCAAAATACTCCATAGTGACTGGAATGCCAAGGATTAATGCACTTAAAAAAAACAGCAAGGCCACGCCGCCATAGATAAACTTAGGATGTCGATCTTTAAACAGGCTCAATATTGTATGGGTTATTCTCAGTCCATCAGAATAAGAATTCAGCTTACTCGTAGTGCCTGCTTCGCGAGCACTGTATTCAATTGGAATTTCAATAATTTTCGCGTCAACTTCCAGCGCGTGAATAGCCAGGGTTGTTTCTACTTCAAAACCCTGACTAAAAAGCGGGGCAGATTTAACAAAGCGGCGAGATAATACCCTGTAACCCGACAATACATCCTTTAAATCTGAATCGAACAATAAATTTACGGCTTTAGTGATCAACCGGTTGGCACCGAAATGACCACTCCGGCTTTGACTGTTCTGATAGCTGGGCATCCGGTTTCCAACCACCATGTCTGCCTCATGCAGCAATGCCTGCTCAATCATTTGTCTGGCAGAATCTGCCGGATAGGTGTCATCGCCATCAGCCATGACATACAGATCTGCGTTGATATCACGAAACATCGCCTTGACGACGTTACCTTTGCCGCGTCTGGAAACCTGCCTGACCTGGGCGCCCGCGACACTGGCGATGGCTGCGGTTTCATCAGAAGAGGCGTTGTCATACACGTAAATTATTGCTTCAGGTAACACTCGAGCAAAAGCACTTACCACATTTTGTATGGTACCTGCTTCGTTGTAGCAGGGAATTATGACAGCGATTGTCTGTTCTGATGCCATTCGATGCCTGCTCTAAAAATCATGCGAAGTCCGTAAAATGCCAGCGGTATTAATAACACTTTAAATGGTATTGAGTATCGAGGAAAGGGAGCGGTCAGTATATTAAATAGCGAGATATAAACGATCATCAGTGAACATCCCAGCCAAAAAGGCGACGCCAGGTATTTTCCGGTCATCGCTTTAGCCGTTATCACAAATGCCGTCATTAATCCGATAAATACCCATATGTTGTGAATCCTGCGATTGATCCCATGGCTTAAAATCAAATCCGGAAGATTTTGATAAGGACTGTAGTTGACTGGATAAATATAAATATCACCAATCCCGGCAATGATGTCCCATTGCCATAGTGTTGCCGTCTTTCCAGCCACAAACCATTGTAAATACTCCCAGGGAGAGGCGATTATCCGCTGCCAGATGATTGAAAATGCGTTTCCGACCCCCTGATACATCTCTTTTGCCATAGGGTCAAAAAGATAAGGGGTTCCATAGGACCTGGGGTCACCTTGAAACATAAGACCTGGAAAACTACCGTGGTATATCGCGCTGATCAACTGGGTGGGATCTGACCAGACACCAACAGAAATTAAGTTTCGTGCCTTCCACAGCAGTATAGGCAGCATAGCTGCAGCCACGTAAAGCGCAATATTCTTCAATTGAGCACGGTAAAACAGCAAGCCTCCCAATAAGACGAACAATGGAAAATATTCCACTGTCGGGCGGATTAATGCGCAATATCCCATCGATAGTCCGCACCCAGCTGATATCCAGGGAACTCGATTTAGTTGAATTTTATCGAGAAAAAACAATGGTAAAAAAGAAAGAAGTAAAAAGCTGGCAAACAAAGATTCTGTCAAAAAATAGGTGTTGATACTGATAAAGTGGGGAAATGACCAGATAATCGCAATGGGCGCAAGGGAATACGCATAGCCAAACGCCATCACCGTCACTATTGTTAACAATAAGAAGCAGAACACCTGAAACACAGTTTGTGTGTAGAGAGTGTTTTTGACGATTGCATTCGCCGATTTTGATAAGTCAAAGTGAACAGAAGCAAAGACTGGAAACCCGGGACTTCGATATGCGTCCGGCTCTGGAGCTTGAGTTTTGCTGATTGACCCATGTCCGAATGTTGCCCAGTTCTTCAGATTGTAGGCATAGGAGAAATAGTCCGATGCATCCGCACGGATAGGGTTCTGCACATCGGTATATAGCTGGGTGGTCAGGCGAGCATGGCATCCATAGGCAACAAAAAGAAATACTAATATTTTAAGTAGTATATTGATTTTTCTGTTTGAGCCTGACGGCAATAATTAAACATCGAAGTATAATGTAGTTATTAATACCATGTGGTGGTTCAATGGATAAAGTGAGTTACGGTTCTATATGAAAAAACATCTATGGATGCTTGGTGTGGCGGGAATTCTATCCGGTTGCGCAGCGTTGACGGTGTCACACTTTGAAAAACTTTACGGACCAGTGGAGCCGCGTGAAAGAGTGATTGCCAGTCTACCGCCTGGTCATATTGATTATTGGGCCGAAGTGAAACCAATACTGGATAATCGATGCGTAGTCTGTCATGGCTGCTATGACGCGCCCTGTCAGTTAAAGCTTACCGCAATTGAAGGAATCGAGCGTGGGGCGAGTAATTTGCCGGTTTACAAGGCATCGCGGGCAAAGTCAGCAATGCCGTCTCGATTATTCGAAGATGCGCGGTCAGTGGAAGAATGGCGAAATCAGGGATTCTTTCCAGTGCTGAATGAATATAGCGATACACTGCAGGCAAATACCAGCGCCAGCGCAATGTACCAGCTGCTCGACCTGAAGGAGCGCAACCCATTGCCCCGGGAGCCATTGTTATCTGATGAATTCACTCTCGGACTTTATCGTAAAGAAATGTGCCCGGTTAATGAGGCGATGCCTGGGTTTTCTGCAAAGCATCCTTTATGGGGTATGCCATATGCTTTGCCGGGCCTGGAGAAATCGCAGCAGGTGATCGTAAAAACATGGCTTGAACAAGGAGCAAGATATACTCCGAGAGAGCCATTGGCAAAGCAGTTTACCGAGAAAGTGAAACAATGGGAGTCATTGCTTAATCAGGACTCTTTAAAGAGACAATTGGCAAGTCGTTATATTTATGAGCACTTGTTTCTAGGCCACTTGTACTTTAGTGACCTGTCGGAAGTCAGATTTTTTAAGATAGTCAGGTCTGAAACCCCGCCAGGACAGCCGCCAAAACTGATTGCAACCCGAAGACCTTATGATGACCCTGGGGTGGCTCGCGTCTATTACCGGTTAATACCGGAGTTTGAAACAATTGTGGTGAAGTCGCATACGCCCTATGCATTGAACCAGAAGCGGATGGACCGGTGGCAGGCATTATTTTTTGACGCTGATTATTCAGTTTCTGAATTACCTGGATACGATCTAAAACGTGCTTCCAATCCGTTTGACGCTTTCCAGCAGATGCCCATCAACTCACGTTACAAGTTTATGCTGGATGAAGCTCAGTTCAGTATCATGAACTTCATGAAAGGGTCAGTGTGTAGAGGGCAGGTGGCACTTAACGTTATCAGAGATCGTTTCTGGGTGTTTTTCATTGACCCGGATGTAGAGCAAAGCGCTCTTCTTGAAGAGGCCATTGAGTCTGATTTTGAACTGCTCGATTTCCCCAGTTCAAAAGGCGATATCTTTTCACCTGTTAAAACCTGGAGGGAGTATTCTGCGAAGCAGCAGAAAGTTTTGAAGAAAAGGAACAAGTTTTTGCGGGAAAATTTCAGCAAAAACGGAAAACTAGATCTGGATATTATTTGGAATGGCGACGGTGTTAATAAGAACGCAGCGCTTACAATTTTCCGGCATTTTGACAGTGCGAGTGTAGAGAAAGGCCTGGTGGGTGATCCGCCGCAGACGGCCTGGATTGTTGGATATACACTGCTTGAGCGAATTCATTATCTGCTGGTGGCGGGCTATGATGTATATGGTAACTATGGTCATCAACTGCTTTCCCGGTTATACATGGATTTTTTACGCATGGATGGTGAAATGAACCTGCTCGAGCTACTGCCGAAGGCAAGTCGGGAAAATGAGTGGAATAACTGGTATCGGAATGCCAAGTCTGATGTGCTGGATTTAATGAGTCAGCGGCGACTGGATGAGGAGGTAGAGACCGGCGTCACCTATAGTACATCTGATTACAAAACAGAGTTATTTCAGATGTTATCTAACAGGCTGGGTACGGCATTATCGACAAGACGGGAATTAACTACCATTAGAGACAATGCCCTGGTCCGGGAGCTGCAAAGATTATCGTCATTCCATGGGCCTCAGACTATTCATATTCCCGAACTCAGCTTCATACATATTGTTGACCAGAATACCGGAGAAGCTTCCCAGACAGGTATCGATGTGACGTTAATTCGTAATAATGCTCATCAAAACATAACATCGTTGTTTCGCGAACAAAAACAACTCAACTTTTCAGAAAATACGGTAACTGTTCTTGCCGGACTTGTTGGTGCATTTCCAAATGCATTTATGAAAGTGCCACGTTCAAGAATTACAGAATATGTTGATCAGGTCTTGTCACTGGACTCTGAAGAAGATTATGCTGATCTTATGCGTAAGTTTGGTGTCCGGCGGACAAATCCAGATTTCTGGGAGCACGCCGATCAAGTACATCAATCCTTGAAAGCGGAAAATATTGTCGAGTATGGAATGCTGGACTTCAGTCGACTTGAGAACAGATAGACAGAGTGGTTTGAACTGACGGGTTGTAGTGTTAAATGACCGCTAGAGACTTTTTAATAATCGGCTATCTATTATTAAAGCAATGAAATATTTTCATCATATTCCGACATTTCCCGGGCGTAGCGTTGTTGCTTATCGGCTGTGACGGGCCACTTCTGATAACCGATAAGGAGGTATCTGATCTATTTGCTTGTGGCTGGAAACTGGATTTTACGCAGAGTTAGGACGAAGTTGTTGAGATAGTCTGCAATTGCCTTTGAGCTGTAAATAGTTGATTTGATATTATTGATCAGATGAATTTGCAGCATTATCAGATTGAAACTGGATGGGGGTTAAACCAGTCCAGCGTTTGAATGATCTCGAGAAGTTGGTGGGTTCTGAATACCCGAGCAGATACGATATTTCACTTACACTGCGCCATGTCTGCTTTAAATATTTTGTCGCCAGATCTTTTCTGACCTGTTCAACCAATGTTGAGAATGACGTGCCTTCCGACGCAAGTTTGCGCTGTAGTTGTCGTCCGCTAACCTGGGTCGCATTGGCCATCTGGTTCTGGGTGGGGACGCCGGATGGCAAAGCCTCAATAATCGAACAGCAGACCTGGTTTGCAAAGTTGTTCTGATCCAGACGTGCGAGATATTCGATTACCACCTGATCGTTGGCTCGTGCCAGTGCCGGGTTCGCGACCGGCAATGCAACGTATAAATCAGCTCTGTTAAAAATCAGGACATTTTCCCTGGCCTGGTAAGTTATCGGGCAACCAAAAAACTGTCGAAACCTATTGGGGGCAGCTGGGGGAGGGCGCTGCATTTCCATGGCAGCAGCACAAAAATCTTCACCTTTGGCAAACCGGCAGAGGCTGATAAAAAGTGCCAGAGCGCCGTCAATAGATGCGTCAACCAGGGTCCCTGCAGGAAATGGTATTTTTAACCATAAATAAACATATTCTTCATCTTCCTTGAGAACGACTTTACCAACAGTGGAAATAACCCGGAAGAAACGAACCAGGCGTTGGAGTGCTTCGTACAGGTGAGTGCTCGCGGCCCAGCTAAACCCTAAACCATGTAACGAACCCGGGTGAAAGCTTTCAGCGAAGGTAATCCCCACTGCACTATCACCTGTTATGCAGACTGCGTCGCGCCACACGCCTTGCATTGCTTCTCCTGCTACGCGACCTTCCTTCAGATTGGTTGCAGACGGATCCAGTCCATTGGCAAGGAATATTGCTGCGCTATCGCAGTTATAGCTTTCCAGGGTACGCACCATTGTGCGGGCTACGGCGTTATGAGTTGTTGCTATGCCACGCGCCTTGTTATTTGTGAAAAGAGTGTCTGCCATTGATTCGAGGTTGGTTATTGCTGATTAACTGTAAAACACAATCCATGCTAGTCTAACAAAACACAGGCTGTTAGCTTAAAATACCACGGCAATATGATGCGTATAAGATTGTTTATAAACCGACGGGTGATGCCTCTTTTTGGCTTGATGCTCAACGGGTATGCGCTGCAGGCAGATGACGTGGAAGGCAGAAAGTCGTTTGGCGGGTCAGAAAAACAGCCGGTTAATGTGGAAGCTGCCGGTTGTTCCGGTGCTTTAGCTGCGCGGACGTATAAACCGGGTAATTCCTTTACAGATAATGCAGTAAGACACCTTGACAGCTCTAACTTCAGATTAATGAGCTGGAATATTCAAAAGGGAAAGAATCTGGATCTGCAGACAAATATGCTCGATAAAATCGCAGATTCTGACCTTGTGCTGCTTCAGGAGGCGTCCGCAGACATGGTGTTCGGCAGTGTCGACAACGTCCGCTATTTTAAATCATTTGCCTCGGGATACAGAACCAGAAAACGCCACTCTGGTTTGTTTACTTTGAGTACCACCCCGCCATTGACCCAGTGTAACCTGCAGCACATTGAGCCCTGGCTTGGCACACCAAAAGCCACCATGATCACCCAGTATAAAACCACTAAGCCGAATCAGACATTAGTGGTAGCAAATGTTCATGCGATCAATTTTACGCTCGGAACGCGGCATTTCGCCGAGCAGTTTGAGCATCTGGCAGTCGTTTTAAGGAAACACCATGGACCCATTGTTCTGAGCGGAGATTTGAATACATGGAGTCGACGACGGCAGGTCATTGTCAGTAACTTTGCAGAGGAACTGGGTCTCAAGCCGGTATTTTTTCCAGTCGATCAGCGCAGTCAGTTTATGGGAAAGCCGGTGGATCATATTTACCTGCGTGGCTTGAATTACTCTGACGCATTGGTCACACTTTCGGATGTGTCTGACCATAATCCTGTTTCAGTTACCTTTTCTCTGTAGCCAGATGATCCGGTTTATAGTGATTACGATTTCGGCAGTTTTATATGTGTCTGGTGCTAATGCGGATACCGCTGGTGAAATTGGTAACCTCCTCAGTGCTGTGGGAAAAAGTGATTGTGCTTTTATTCGTAACGGCAGGAAATACTCTGCACTAGAAGCAGAGGCGCATCTCAGGTTGAAGTTACGACGAGGCCAGCGATATGCTACAACGACCGAAAAGTTTATCGATCGCCTTGCAAGTAATAGTTCCATTACTCGCAAACCATATAAAATTGAATGCGACAATCACCAACCAATTGATTCGGCAGAATGGTTGACTGCAAAATTGAAGTATATTCGTGGTGGAGTTGAATAAGACAAACAACCCTTTATCCGCAAGTTAAGAACTGGTCCTGGTAACTGTAGTTTGTCAGTAAGCACAGGTAATGGCAGGGCCTGTTATTGGTTAACCCTGGTGCGCTGATCAGTCAAGCCACCGGCTCAGGAGAATGTCTGTAGTGGCTTCATAAGGAATCTATATGAAATATATAAGCCCTCCAGGATTTCTTATACACTTGTCGCTATGCCTTCACTATCAAGAATATTCCGCAAGGTCATCGAAATCTGTGCGTATGCATTATCCGGTGTTTTGATATGTCTGGTGGTTGCGGCAGTCTGGTATCTTGAAAGCCGTCCGGACCTGGAGATCTGGCATACCGCTGATCTGGACATGGAGTTTACGGTAGAGCGCAGAGATGACCCGGCAGGACCTGTGAATACATTCGAGGCCTATCAGGCGCTGGAACAGCAACTATTCGATCAGCTTGATCAGCTGGTGATCAGGGCGAGCGAGTCAGCACCGCAGTCGCGCATTAATCGGTTCCATCGTAATTCACTGGCCTCCCCGGGCCGCTGGCCGCAAAACTGGAACAGGTCATTCGAATTACCCGCCGATTCAGCTAAAGCCGGGGTGCTGTTGCTGCACGGCATGTCAGACTCGCCTTATTCGCTCCGTGCCCTGGCGCAGCAAGTGAACCAGCTTGGCGCCTGGGCGTTGGCATTACGCGTCCCCGGCCATGGCACCGCACCTTCCGGGTTGGCGAAAACAACATGGCAGGATATGTCTGCCGCTGTGCAAATCGCCGCTGAGCATCTGCGCAATAAGATTGGTAACGCACCTTTATATATTGTCGGTTACTCCAACGGCGGCGCTCTGGCGCTGGAATATGCATTGCGCGCATTGGATGATCATAACTTGCCCAAGGCATCTGGTCTGGTGCTGATCTCGCCACAGGTCGGGCTAACACCGTTAGCGGCTTTCGCCGTCTTACAGGAAAAACTTGGCCACCTGCTGGTGCTGGAAAAATTAGCCTGGAATGCCATTTTGTTAGAGTATGATCCGTTCAAGTACGGCTCTTTTGCACTGAACGCCGCTATACAGGCCTGGGAGCTCACCTCCCGCAACCAGAAGACGATTCAGCACAAAGCGTCAACAGGGGGCCTTGCTGAGTTGCCGCCAATTCTCGCCTTTCAGTCAACCGTGGATGCCACCATATCTGCCCCGGCGCTGGTCGACTCGTTGTTCAGCCACCTCGGTTCGAGTCAGCCTCATGAAATGGTGTTATTCGATATTAACCGAGAAACAGAAGTCGAGAATATACTGAGCAAAGACCCGGGCGGCTGGTTTAACCCCCTGCTCGAGCAGCAGTCATTAGAGTTTGCAGTGTCTCTGGTTGCCAATGAAGATGAAGATACCCGGGCGGTCGTCGTCCGTTACAAAGCCGCGGGACAGTCCAATATGGTTCCCTGTAAGTTGGATATGCAGTGGCCGGACGATGTTTATTCACTCTCCCATGTGGCTCTCGCAATTGCTGAAGATGATCCGCTGTACGGCAGTGGGGAAGCGCTATCGCCTGGATTAAAACTGGGTGATCTGATCCTGCGGGGCGAGCGTGACACGTTAAGAATCTCTGCTTCGGAAATTCTGCGTCAACGCTGGAATCCTTTCTACGACTATCTGAGTGCGCGTGCACATACATTCATGGGATTACTGACGCCATCTGATGGGATCTGTGACCCAGGAAAATAGTAGTGGATGATTGATCGTTATCCGCTGCCTTCACGTTTTTTTGGGTATATCACTGGTAAGATAATTAATATATCTGCTGGTCATTTGGTAAGGCGATTAATCCGGCGTCTAACAGGTGCCAATGGAATCAATGCCGGCTGACACTTTGTTCGTTTCAATGGTCTGGTGGTTTATAATTCCCAGGCGTAATGCGTCCAGGGCATGAATATTAATATTATTGAGGGAATGCGAAATGAATAAAAATACTCACCTTAAGTATCTTGCACTGCTGCTGTTTGCCGGTAGTGTTGCTGTAGCACCTGCATATGGGCAGTCCAGTGGCAATTCCTGGCAATACTCTGCTGGTATCAATCTATGGGGTGCTGGTGTAAAGGGCACCACCCGCAACGGTACAAAAATTGATGTCGGTCTGAGCGATCTTCTGGATAATCTTGATTTTACTTTTATGGGTATGCTTGAGGCGCGCAAGGCCAGGTGGTCATTGCTGGGTGATGTTGTCTACCTGGGTCTTTCAGCGGATCAAGGGGCCACCCTGCCTGCCGGGGGAGGCCAGGTCAGGGGAAGATTTGATGTGGACGTGGATGGCTTGGTCCTGAATTTACTTTCGGGATACAACCTGTCAGATACAGACGATGGGCGTGTTGATGTTTATTTTGGAGCACGATATCTGGATATGGATACAAATCTGGCATTGACCATCGGTGATGCCAGCCGCGGGACTGCGGCTACTGGAGATATCTGGGACGGCGTCGTCGGTCTTCGCGGTAGAGTGAATCTTAAGGAAAGATGGTATTTACCTTATTCTGTGGATATTGGTGCCGGGCAATCAGACCTGACCTGGCAGGCGATCGGCGGGGTTGCCTATAAATATAATTGGGGTGACTTGAGTTTTGCTTACCGTCACATCGAATGGGAATTAGATGCGGACAGCCCAATCAGCGATATCAACTTCAGTGGCCCTGGAATACAGGCCAAATGGTATTTTTAGTCGAGTGATGGTGTCTGGTCGGGCGTATTGGCTTTAGTAACGCACAGTTAGTAATGCCGCCAGAATAATTCCCGGGTTTCAACCCGGGATTGTCCGACCGGACGTCAGCTTTCTTAAGCAATCGATTTGTATAAGTACTTTTAAGTACGAATACACTATTTAGACGAATAACTTTGTATCCTGGCGGCAAACCACCGACTCCTCACCATTCCTCCGGCTACGTTCCGGCCTGGCCCAGGATTGTAATGGCAACTACTTACGGTGCAGCGTAAGAATATAGCGCACACCGGAAATGATTTACGCGTTATGGCTTTGGTGTGCTAAGTGTGACCTGTTGACCATCGCGGTAAACTACCATTTTAATGGCCTCACCTTGCTTTCGGCTCGCCAGGTACTGGTAGGTACGCTCAATACCATCCTGGTAGAAACCAACCTCGCTGCCACCAATTGATACGATTACATCTCCTCCCAGTTTCACACTCCTGTTATTGATGACCGAGGGAATAATGCCTGGACGTACACCGAGACGGGCCGCCAGACTGCCTTCCGCAACTTCCTGTACCAGCACAGCATCAGGATAGGGTGCATTGATCCCCCGGGCAAGGACGTCATCCATCGGTACAACTTCCAGCCCGCCCCAAACGGTTCCGTACTTTACAAACAGCTGATTAACCATGTTTGAACTGGCAGCAAACCCCATGCCACTGGAGCCGGTTCGAATGTGGCTGACAATGCCAACTACTTCTCCTCTGGTATTAAACATGGGTCCGCCGGAGTTGCCTGGATTAATGGCTGCGTCGGTCTGCAGAAACTCCGTGTTGCCAATATTGAAAGAGCCCGTGTCTTTGGGGCGGCCACTGAAATGCCCCACTGTCAGTGTCTGGGAAAAACCATGAGGTGCGCCGATAATAATGATTTCCTCTCCTGTCTTCATCTGGTCCGAATCGCCCATGACAGCCACCGGCAAGTCCGGGGGTGGATCAATAATTTTTAACAGAGCGATATCAGCGAAGGGGAAAGATGAAATTGTTTCGGCGGGATAGACATCGCCGTTCTTCATATGTATTTCCACACTATCAGAAAGATTGGCCACGTGGGATGCAGTGATAATCAGCCCTGATTTATCACTGATGACCCCTGAACCAGCGATCAACTGCTGGCTGCTTGCCATATTATTACCGGCAAGTTCGGTGGTTGTCAGATTGGTGATAACGGTAACAACAGAATTGCTGACCTGGTCATACAAGACGCTGAAGTCTGTGGCTATCGCTTGTCTGCAAAAGA
>Ga0055584_100002832_pt1 | contig 17205 bp, 13 predicted proteins | sample OSDHelmetaG_FD_58716 | JGI IMG/M metagenome (GOLD analysis project Ga0055584, IMG submission 58716) | Pelagic marine sediment microbial communities from the LTER site Helgoland, North Sea, for post-phytoplankton bloom and carbon turnover... | ecosystem: Environmental > Aquatic > Marine >... | reverse complement strand
CGTCGTCGTCGGCCGCGTCGTCGTCGTCGGCCGCGTCGTCGTCGTCGTCGGCTGCGTCGTCGTCGTCGGCCGCGTCGTCGTCGTCGCTGGCGTCGTCGTCGTCGGCCGCGTCGTCGTCGTCCACGGCGGAGTCGTCGTCGTCGCTGGCGTCGTCGTCGTCGCCGCGGCTGGAGCCGCGGGGCGGGCCGCAGGCGGCGATGAGGGCGAAGGCCAGCAGCAAGAGCAGGAGTCGGAGGTTCATGGCCGCGCAGGCTGACGGATCCCCGGCCGGCCTTCAAGGGCGGGCTCGGGGCCGGGTCCGAATTGCCCTTTCAATACACGTTGTTGGGTGTCTCCATCGTCGGGGCCAGCTCCTTGTTGGTGACGTAGACCGACGCGGTGCCGTCGCCGTCGATGTCGCAGGTCGCCACGGCCACGAAGTCCTGGCCGCCGTCGGCGAGGTCGACCCGGTACTGGCAGCGAACGGCGACCGGGGCCTCCCACAGGTCCGCCCACGCTCCGGTGCACGGCCCCTGCCACGCGACCTGCGATCGGCCCGGCGCGGTGGCCGGGCACGACGGACGCGCGGCAAATGGCTGTCCGCTGCCCGCCGCCGACAGCATCGCCACCCGGATCCCGGCCAGGTTGGCGGGCGCTTCGGCCCGCTTGGCGCGCAGCTGCATGGCGAGGAAGTTGGGGATCGCGATCGCCGCGAGGATGCCCACGATCATGAGCACGCCGAAGCAGCCGACCACGCCCACGATCACCAGGGTCGCGGTGCTGTTCCCCTTGCTGGGCGGGGTGCTCGCGGGGTTCGCGTTCCCGCTGATCGGCTGCCATCCACCGGTGTCGGACATCGTCGCCCCCTTCGCGGTGAAGCCTACCCGGGCGGCTCCAGGAACCCCACGAGCTCCGCCGCGACGGCCGCCGGGGCCTCCTGGTGGAGCATGTGGCCGACGTCCGGCAGCGTCACCAGCCGGCGATCGGCGAGCCAGCTGCGGCGTTCCTCCAGCCCGTCGTAGCGGTACCAGCTCTTTCCGCCCGCCATCAGCAGCGTCGGCGCCGTCACGGCCCGCGCGAACGGCTCGTACGTGGACGGCAGGTACAGCCGGGGGCTGCGGGTGCGGTGCAAGGGATCGTGGCGCCAGGTCCAGCCGTCGGCGCCCGGCTCGGCGAGCCAGTGGGCCACGAGTCCCGCGTCGGCCTCGGTCATGCCCGGGGCGTACTTGCGCAGCCGCGCGGACACGGCGGCCGGGGAGTCGTAGGAGCGCGCCGGGCGGGGCGACGCGAGCTCCGCCAGCCAGCGCTTCATGCGCGCGGGGCCGTCCTGCACGCGGTCGGCCGGCGGGCCCAGGCCTTCGAGCAGCACGAGCCGCTCGACGGACTCGGGCCAGGTGCCGGCAAACAACAGCGAGACGCTCCCGCCCATGGAGTGGCCGACGAGGTGGAAGCGGTCGAGGCCGAGCCCGTCGACCAGCGCCCGCAGGTCCCGGACGTAGTCGGCGAAGTGGTAGTAGCCGCCAGCCGGCACGCGGTCGCTCTGGCCGTGGCCGCGGTGGTCGGGGGCGAGGATCCGCCAGTGGGCGGGCAGGTGCCGAACCAGCGGCTCGAAGCCGCCGCCGCAGTCCAGAAAGCCGTGCAACAGCAACACCGTGGGGCCGTCGCCCGCCCACTCCAGCAGGTGCAGGTCCAGGCCACCGGCGGGCGCGCGGCGGCAGGTGGGGGCGTCGGTCCTCATGGGGGGAGGATGCCCGAGTCCGACGGGGCCTGCGGCCGCGCGCCCTCCCCAGGACCTGAACATCCGTATAGCCTGCGGCCATGTCCTGGGAACGCGTGGTGGTGCACGCCGACATGGACGCCTTCTACGCGTCCATCGAGCAGCTCGACGATCCGGAGCTGCGCGGCCAGCCGCTGCTCATCGGGCCGGACTCGGACCGTGGCGTGGTGCTGACGGCCAGCTACGAGGCGCGACCGTTCGGGGTCGGGTCGGCGATGCCCATGGCCGTCGCCCGGCGGCTCTGCCCCCAGGCCAAGATCGTTCCCCCGCGCTTCACCCGGTACTCGGAGGTGAGCAAGCAGATCATGGCGGCGTTCGAGGACTTCAGCCCCCACGTCGAGGCCATCAGCCTGGACGAGGCGTTCCTCGAGATGTCGGGCACGGAGCACATGTTCGGCACGCCGGGCGCCATGGGTCGGCGGATCAAGGAGGCGGTGCGCGAGGCGACGGGCGGGCTGACGGCGTCGGTGGGGATCAGCAGCACGAAGTACGTCGCGAAGGTGGCCAGCGACTTCCGCAAGCCCGACGGGCTCACCGTGGTTCGACCGGACCGGGTGCGGGCGTTCCTCGCCCCGCTGTCGGTGCGCCGGCTGTGGGGGGTGGGGCCGAAGACCGAGGAGCGCCTCAACGCAGCGGGCTACACCCTCATCGGTCAACTGGCCGAGGCCGAAGAGGAGCGCATCGGCCTCGAACTGGGGCGGCTGGGCCGGCACCTGCGCAACCTGGCCCTGGGCATCGACTCCCGGCGCGTCCAGCCCCGGCGGCGGGCGCGGTCCATCGGCTCCGAGCGCACGCTCGCCGACGACATCATCGACCGCGACGCCATCGCCGAGCACCTGCGCACCAGCGCCGAGTCCATCGGCGGCCGGCTCCGCCGCAACGACCTCAAGGCCGGCGGCATCCGGGTGAAGCTCAAGACGGCGTCGTTCCAGCTCATGAGCCGGCAGGCGCTGCTGGCCGCTCCCTCGGACGTGGGCCGCGAGCTGTACGAAGCGGCGCTGCCCCTGCTCGACCACTTCCCCTACGACGAACCCTTCCGACTCATCGGACTCGCCGCCTACGACCTGCTGACGCCCACGGATCCGCAGCAGCTCGAGCTGTTCGACCCCACGGCGAAGCGGGTCCAGGACCCCGCCCGCGATGCGCCCGACCGGCGGCGGCTGGAGACGGCCGTCGACGCGGTGCGGCAGGCGTTCGGCGACGGCTCCATCGTGCGCGCCGAGCGCCTCGGCAGCGATGCCTGGGAAGGCCCCAACCTGGACTTCGTCGAGGCCGCCGCCGACGAGGAGGCGCACTGGGAGCTGGACGAAGGGTGGGTCGAGGTCGACGAGTAGGGGCTACCGCTCGACGAGTTCCAGGACCTGCCCGGGGTGGATGCCACCGGCGAACTCGGCGGAGATCACGTCGCCTTCCCAGTGACGGAGGATCAGGCGGAGCTTCGTGCGAAGGGGCCCGTCGTAGCGCACGACCCGGTACTCGCGAACGTGGTTGGGCGGCAGCGTCGCCCGCCGCGGGCTGTTGCCGCACCAGCTGCTGGGCGTGGCCTCGATGTCGCGCCAGGCGCCCTCGAACCAGGCTTGCTGGATCAGGTGGAGCCATCCGTCGGTGGCCGGGACGGTCCAAGGCTCTGACGTCGCGTTGACCAGGCCCACGACGATCGCGGGCACCCGCTCCGGTGAGGACGAGGGTCGGGGGAACTCGGCGGGCAGGTCCAGCCGCAGCTCCAGCGCGCGCCCTGCCTCGGCGGCCGGGCCCACGGGGGCGGCGTAGTCCCCCCCCCGCGCCAGGACCGCTGCCCCCCGCACCTCGACGAACCGTCCTTCGTCGGGCCGGTGCTGCGCCGGCAGGTCCGGGCTCCAGGTCAGCAGCCAGTCGTCCTGGTTCCGCTGGCTCTCCACAGCCGCGGCCACCGCCGGCCAACGGCCCGCCGCGTCGACGACGGCGCCGCGAGTCCGGGGGGAGGCGCCGAGCGCCCACACCACCCGCTGAAGGGGGGTCGAGCGGAGCCTGGCGGCGGCTGCGGGGGGCCAGTTCTCGGGGCCCCAGGGCTCCAGGATGGCTTCCGCGCAGGCTTTCGTTCGACACAGGTCCGCCAGCTCGCTGACCGCCCAGGCCCGATCCACGGGATCCGGCACCGAGTCCAGCGCGGCCATCAGGGCCGCGGGCGAGGGCTGTTCGACCAGAACCCGACGAAGTGGCTGGACCGCCCAGACCGCGCGGCCGGAGAGCTCGATGATCCGGCCCAGGTCCCGCCCGTCGCCAGCCACCGCCAGGGCGGCCGTCATGAGCCGGGCCTGGGCGGGGGTCTCGGGCGCCTCGACTCGGGCTCGGTCGACCCAGCCGGGTTCGGCCTCCAACCGCTCGGCGAGCGCCGCTTCCCACTCGTAGGGAGCCACGTCTGCAGCCTCGACGCTCCAGAGGTCCCAGCCCAGCGCCAACTGCAGGGACGGGACGACTCCGCGGTGGTAGTCCGGGTCCGAGGCGCGCGCCTCGGAGAGCAGCTGCTCGGCCGCCCGGCGAGCCCCGGGGATGGACACCCCATCGCGCTCCGCGGCGAGCATGACCAGCGCGGCGGAGCCTCGGGACTGCAGGTCCAGCCGGGGCTCGCGCGCAATCGCCAGGGCCACATCCCACGGCGCGGACGCACCCAGTCCGGCCAGGGTCTCCAGCGCCTCGCGGACCACCCTTCGAGGCTCGTGGGAGGCGTCGCGGTCGGCGTCGGCGGGGGGGAGCCAGCGCTCGCCGACCCAGCGGCGCACCACGTCGGCGGGGTGTGCGTCGGACACCACCCCGGTGCCGCGGTCCAGCAGCAGCGCGGGCGTGAGGCGCGGGCGCCCCGAGCGGACCAGGAGGTTCCAATGGGGCTGTTCGTTTGGGCCGACGCCGAGCCAGACCAGCACCCCGTCGGACTCGGGGTCCGCCCACAGCCGACCCGCCTGCAGGACCCCGGCCTCCTCGACCGCGATGCCGCTCGCCCAGGCGCGCTCCCTCAACGCCCCCGCGTCCAGGCACCATCGGGCGGCGCCGAGCACATCGAACGAGCACACCGAGGCGGTCGCGCGCTCGCTGTCCACGCCCAGCCCCGTGCGCCCCTCACGCACGACGCGGGAGCCGACGAAGCCGCCCACCGTGCTGACGACCAGCTCATCGAAGGGCGCCTCGAACGTCCCCGAAGCGACGGCGAACGTGTCCTCGCCGGGCCGGAACGCGGTGCGGCGGTTGGCGCCGGACAGGCTCCACACCTCGACGGGGTGCACCTCGCCGCCGCCGGCGAAGAGCGTCCAGTCCCGTCCGTAGCCGGTGACCACCAGGTGGCTCTCGCCATCGGCGCTGGGGAGGGTCTCGATGCCCGCCGAGTCATCGATGACGTCGGTGAGCGGATCGTCGGGCGCGGAGCCGTCCAGCGGAACGGCGAGGCAGCCTCCGAGCACGAACGCGGAGAAGAGGAGCGCAGGCTTCATGGCATCGGTCCTGCGGGGGCCGGTCGATGCTAGCGCGAGCGTGGCCCGCGACGGACCTATTCCTCGGAGTCGCCGTCGCCCTCGTCGTCGTCGGGATCCTCGACGGGCTCGATGAAGCGGGTGAGGCCACCTTCGGGCAGGTCGGCCGAGTCGTCGGTCTTGTCGTCTTCGCCAGGCAGCATCGAGGCCTCCGAGTCGCGGGGACGGCGCGTCGGCGCCTGACTCCCCTGCCCCCTCAGGGTGCCACGAGAGGCACGATCGTGCAGGCGCGGCCGTGCTCTACTCCGGGGACGGGGGTGCCGTGTGACGACCGGACGACGAATCGCTCTGTTCCTCTTTCTGGCCCTCGGCCTGCTCACCGCCGCCTGCGAGCCGGCCGACGACGACGACGCGGCGAACGACGACGACGCAGCCGACGACGACGACTCGGCCGACGACGACGACTCGGTCGACGAAGACGACTCGGCCGACGACGACGACTCGGTCGACGACGACGACTCGGCCTGGGTCGAGCCCCTGTTCCTGGGCATCCCCGGCTACCTCTACCCCGGCGCCGACTGGCCCACGTTCGAGGCCGCGGCGCCCTCGATCGGCTGGTTTGTCGCCAACCCCGCCAGCGGCCCCGGCGTCGCCGTCGACCTCAACTACTCCAGCGGCATCGACGCCCTGCGCGCCGCCGGCATCGAGGTCATCGGCTACGTGTCCACCTCGTGGGGGGCCCGGGATGCGGCCGCCGTCGACGCCGACGTCCAGGCGTGGCGCGACCTGTACGGCGTGCACGGGATCTTCTTCGATGAGGTGGCGGGCACCGACACCTGCCTCGCCCAGCACGACTGGTACGAGGCCCGCGCCGACGTCGCCCGCGAGGTCGATCCCGCCGCCCTGCGCGTGATGAACCCGGGCACCGACACCTGCGAGGAGTACCTCGACTTCGCCGAAGTGCTCGTGCTCAACGAGCAGGCCGCCGCCGACGCGGCGTCCTGGGTCGGCCCGTCCTGGCTCACCGATCACCCGCCCGATCGCTTCGCCCGCATGGCCCACGACGCCGACGCCGCGCAGATGGAGGCGTTCGTGGACGCCAGCCGCGGCCGGGTCCGCTACGTCTTCGTCACCGACGACGTGCTGCCCAACCCCTGGGACGCCATGCCGACGTACTGGAACGACCTGATCGATCGGCTGTGAGGCCCCGCGACAGCCCCCTCGGCCGGCCCCTACCCTGAGCCCATGACCGGGGACCCGAGGCGGCGCTTCGACACCTTCATGGGCGTGTTCACGCCGACCCTGCTGACGATCCTGGGCGTGATCATGTACGTCCGCCTGGGGTGGGTGGTCGGCAACGCGGGCCTGCTGGGCGCCTGGCTGATCCTGCTGCTGGCGCTGGGCATCACGGCCGCCACAGCGCTGAGCCTGTCGTCCATCGCCACGAACACCCGCATCGGCGACGGCGGCCCTTACGCGATCATCGCGCGGTCCCTGGGCTTCGAGACGGGGGGCGCGGTGGGCGTGCCCCTGTTCCTGACCCGGCCGCTGGGCATCGCGATGTACATCTTCGGCTTCCGCGAAGGCTGGCAGTGGGTGTTCCCCGAGCACCCCGCGCTCCTCATCGACCTCACCACGTTCGGTGTTCTGTTCGGCGTCGCCTGGCTCAGCGCGGACCTCGCGTTCCGGGTCCAGTACGCGATCATGGCCGTCATCCTGGCCTCGCTGGTGTCCATCGTGGCGAGCCCCGTCACGCTGCAGCCCCTGCACGACATCCCCTGGTGGGGCACCTACCCCGGCTCCCCCGAGACCGGGCTTTCGGGCACGAACTTCTGGGGGGTGTTCGCCGTCTTCTTCCCCGCGACGACCGGCATCCTCGCGGGGGCCAACATGAGCGGCGAGCTGAAGGACCCTCGGCGCGCCATCCCGTTGGGCACGCTGGCCGCGATCGTGGTCGCGAGCTTCATCTACTTCGCCTTGTCGGTCTGGGCGCTGCAGGCCGGCACCGTCGACGAGCTGGTCTCCAACTACACGCTGTTCATGGACAAGGCGCGCTGGGGGAACCTGGTGCTCGCGGGCCTGCTGGGCGCGACGGCGTCGTCGGCGTTGGCGGGGCTCGTCGGCGGGCCGCGCATCCTGCTCGCCATCGGCCGCCACCGGCTCCTCCCCGCCGGCGAGTGGCTGGGGACGGTGTCGAAGGACGGCGAACCCCGCAACGCGATGCTCGTCACGGGGGTCCTCACCCTGGCGTGCCTGATGTTGCGGGACCTGAACGCGATCGCCCCGATGGTGACGATGTTCTTCCTGATCACCTACGGGAGCCTGAACCTCGTGATCCTGGTCGAAATGAAGCTCGGCCTCGTCAGCTTCCGCCCGACCTTCCGCATCCACTGGTCCGTCCCCCTCTTCGGGCTGATCGGCTCCGCGCTGGCGATGTTCATCGTCAGCCCGCTGTTCGGGGTCCTGAGCATCCTGACGGTGGCCCTGCTGTACCTGTGGATCGAGCGACGGGGCGTGCCGGCGGGCGAAGGCAACGTGCGCTCGCCGATCTTCCTGGCCATCGCCGAGTGGGCCGCGTCCCAGGTCGAGGGCCGGGATCGCTACAGCCGCCGCGCCTGGAAGCCCAACCTGCTGGTTCCCGTGGACGATCCCGAGGTCATCCGCGGCGAGTACTCCTTCCTGGAGGACATGGTCCGCCCCGAGGGCTCCATCAAGCTCATGGGCCTCACCCGCGGAGCCGAGCTGCAGCCCTTTCGAGACAGCATCTCCGCCCTCGCCAACGACTTCCGGGAGGGCGGCATCACGTGTTCGTGGAGCGTCGTCGAGGAAGACGGGTTCGGCGAGGGCGTGGTGGCCGGCCTGCAGGCGCTGCAGTCGGCGTTCTTCCGCCCGAACATGCTGTTCCTCACGCTGCCGGACCTCCAGGATCGCCACGAAGAGTTCGCGACGCTGATCGAGCAGGCGCGGGAGACGCGGGTGGGCGTGGCCTTGCTCGGCCTGCACCCGACGGCGGGGCTGGGGCAGCGACGGCGCATCAACCTCTGGCTGCGGCCCCAGGGCCCCGACTGGGACGTGGACTCGGCGTTTCAGGTCGGCAGCCTGAACCTGACGATGCTGATGGGCTACCGCCTGCTGCGCCGCTGGGGGGCAGAGGTCGAGGTCATGACGGTCGTGAGCGACGAAGCGGACCGGGCCCAGGCCGAGTGGTACCTGAGCGAGGTCTGCGACCTGGTCCGCATGCCCGACTCCGTCTCCCGCCGGGTGCTGTGCGGAGGCTTCGAAGACGCCGTCCGTTCCGCCCCCGTCGCCGACCTGAACATCCTGGGCCTGCAGCGCAAGCCGGACTTCGACTTCGTCACCCGCATGATCGAGGCAGGCCGGGGCTCGGTGCTCATGGTCCTCGACTCGGGCCGCGAGAGCGCGCGGGTCTGAGCGGGCGCCCGCGCCCTACCCCACCCCGCCGCCGTTGAGCGACGCCCGCACCTGGAAGCCATCGCGCTCGACCGCGAGGCCGCTGCAGTCGGCGCCGTCGAGGAACGAGGCGTTCTCGAAGGGGTCGTCGACGGGGCCCGTCTCCGTCGGGGTGTCGATGGGGAGGTCCGACGAGAAGGAGTCCGAGTGGCAGAGGCTGGCGCGCAATTCGCCGCTCAGGTCGGTGCGCCGGACGCACTGGCCGAAGGCGTCGCTCGAGATAGTCCGCGGCTCGTCGGGCAACGAGACCGACAGCTCGTCCCCGGGCTGAATGGCCCAGACGACGCTCATCTCGGGCACCGCCCGCACCAGCATGGTGTCCCCGGCGCCAAACGGCGCTCCGCCACAGCCGAGGGGCGCCGGCGCGACCCCGCAACGCCGGGTGCAGTTGCCGCCGGGCACGACCGACACGAACTCCCCGTCGACCTCTTCGGTCAGCGAGAAGCTGCCTGCGAACTCGGTGCCGTTGACGTAGTGCACGTCGTCGCCATCGTTGCCCAGCACGAGGAGCTCCTCGGTGGGCGTGGCCGTGCAGGCGCTGAGCAGGACGAGCGACAGGAAGAGGAAGGAGCGCATCACCTCAGCCCGCCTGCGCAACGCCGAGGCTGGCGCGGACGACGCTGCCCTCGCGGGTGATGTCGACGCCGGTGCAGTCGGCGTTCTCCAGCCAGGTGGCGTTGTCGAAGCCCTCGGCGATGGGGCCGGTCTCGGTGGGCGTCGGGATGGGCACGTCGGAGCTGTACTCGTCGGAGTGGCAGAGGCTGGCGCGCAGCTCGCCCTCCAGGTTGGTGCGCCGCACGCACTGGCCGAAGGCGTCGTTGGCCAGAACCCAGGGCTCGTCGGGCAGCTCGACCTCCACGGTGTCGCCGGGCTGAATCGCCCAGACCACGCCGAACTCCGCCGCTTGTATCGAGAGCGCGCAGGCGACCGGCCCACCGGGAGCGCCGCACCGTCGAGCGCAGGCGGCGGCCGGGCTCCACCACACCTGCGTGAACTCGCCGTTGATCTCCTCCTGGAGCCCGGCCGTCGCGGTCGCCTCGGTGCCGTTGACGTAGTGGACCTCGGCGCCATCGTTGTCGAGGAACAGGGTCGCGTCCACCGGGCCAGAGCAGGCGGAGAGCAGCAGGGCAAAGACGAAGAAGGCGCGCATGAACGGTCGCTCCAGGTGGGGTACGCCCCCTCCCTTCGCAACGCGGGTGCCAGTTCGACCGGGCACCGAGCGGCCCGACGGCCCGCCCACGCGCCCGGCCACCGAAGCCAACCTGACCGCCAGGTCCCCTGTCACCGACACGCCACCCGCGCACAACCGCGACCCTGTCCGTCAGGTTCCCGATTCCGGTCCGCCAGCGGCCCACGAACGCGACCCTGTCCGGCAGGTCCCCCTTCGCCGGCGCGAAAACTGCCCACCGAAGCCAGCCTGACCGGCAGGTCCCCCTTCACCGGCACGAAAACCGCCCACCGAAGCCGAGCTGACGGTCAGGTCCCCTTTCACTGGCACGCCGCGGCGCCCCCCTACCGCCCCTCCACCGACACCGACCCGCTCTCGGTGCGCACGTCGATGGTCCGGTCCGCGGTCGGGTCTTCGGTCAGCCCCCGCAGGTCCACGGTCCCGCTCTCCGTCGACACGGTCACCGCGTAGGCCCCCGCCGGCACCTCGACCACCACGGAGCCCGACTCGGACTCGACCTCCACCGCCGTCGGGCGGGCGTCCCACTGCAGCTCGATGGGCCCCGACTCCGTCTCCACGTCGGCGTCGGTGCACGCCAGGTCCTCGGCATCCACCGAGCCCGAGTCCGTCTCGATGCGCACCCGGTCCCCGGCCACGGCGTCCAGCTCCACGGAGCCCGAGTCCGTCTGCACCCGCAGGTCCAGGCCCGGCCCACCGGAGTCGTCGATCCGCACCGAGCCCGAGTCGGACACCAGGGCCAGGTCCCCGGTGAGCTCCGTCAGCCGGATGGCGCCGGAATCCGTCCGCACCGCCAACGCCACGCCGGGCGGGACCAGGACGCGGTAGTCGATGGCGCAGGCGGGCCCGGCGCACACGGCCGTCAGGGTGAGCACCCCGTCGGCCTCCACGGCGCTCAGCTCGGTCCGCGAGCCGTAGATCGCGGCGTCGATCTGGGGCACCTCGACGTCGCCCCCGACCGCGTCCACGAACCCGGAGTCCTCCTCGATCACGATCAACTCGACGGCCCCCTCGGGCACGAACGTCTCCACCCGCTCGGGTTCGACGGAGTACGAGCAGGCGGCGAGCAGAAGGAGCGGCAGCGGCAACAAGGAACGAGGCATCACGAAGTCTCCCGGGGGCGCAGTCCCCAGTTGGTCCGTGCGCCCAACCCGCCAGACCGATCACGTCCGCGCCAACTTTCACCGCGCCCCCCTGTCAGGGTTCCGGCCGGTCGCCCCAACATCTCCTTGGCGCCGAGCGGCCCCTCCTGCACCCTCGGTTCAGGTCCATCTCCGGACCGGGAACCCTGGAGGCCCGCATGACGACTGTTTCTGCCCCGACTGCCTCCGGTCACGCCACGCGCTGACCGCCGGCCCGCACTGCGCGCGGCCGCCTTCCCACCTCGACGTTCGGCGCCGCAATCCCGCGGACCAACGACCAAGCCATCGAGCCCACCGACGTGGGTTCGTCGGCGCGCTCGACTCTCCCCGAGTCAGCCGCCCCTGCGTTCGGTGCCGGCCCTGGGCCCGCGCCGAGCGCCGCCGCTGCGGCGGCAGGAGATGAGACCTTGCTCAATTCACAAACGCGCAGCCTGCTGTGCGACCTCGGCTGGAACGAGTTCTTCGACGACCAGCTCGGCCCCGACGACGCAAACCGCCAGCCCGCCCGCGTCGTCTCCGAGCACGGCCAGCGCTCCCACGTCGTGGGTGCGTTTGGCGAGGCCGTGGTACTCGCCACCGGCCGCCTCCGAGAGTCGGCCGGCCGCACCCCCGCGGCCGGCGACTGGCTGCTCGTGGGCGACGGGATGGTCCACCGCATCCTCGAACCACGGACCGCCCTGACCCGCACCGTCGCCGGCAAACGCAGCGACACGCAGGTCATCGCGGCCAACGTCGATGTTCTGCTGTTGGTCACGTCGGCCAACCGCGACTTCAACGAACGGCGCCTCGAGCGCTACCTCGTCGCGGCCGCCCGCAGCGGCGCCGAGCCCGTGATCGTGGTCAGCAAAGGCGACCTCGTGGACGAGATCGGGCCCTGGCTGCAACGGGCTCGGAGCGTGGCCGGCGGCGCGGCCGTCTACGTCGTCAGCGCCTTGCACCAGGACGGGCTCGAGCCCTTGCGGCGCCTGCTCGGCCCGGGCATCACGGTCGGAGTCGTCGGCAGCTCGGGCGTGGGCAAGTCGACCCTGATCAACGCGTTGCTCGGCTCCGAAGAGCAGGCCGTCCGGGCCGCTCGGATCGACGACGACCGCGGCCGCCACACCACGACCGCGCGGCGCATGCTCCGCGTCCCCACGGGCGGCTGGTTGCTGGACACGCCGGGCATGCGCGAGCTCGCGTTGCCCGGCGGCGAAGACCTCGCCGGCGTGTTCGACGACATCTCGCGGCTCGCCGAACGGTGCCGATTCCGCAACTGCCGCCACGAGGACGAGCCGGGCTGCGCGGTGGTCGAGGCGATCGACGCGGGCCACCTGACGGCGGACCGCCTCGCGGGGTGGGAGAAGCTCGCCCGCGAGGACGAGTTCCAGCGCCGCCGACGCGATGAGATGGCGGCCCGGGACGAGAAGATCCGCCAGCGCCGCTTCAGCAAGCGGGTGCGGGCGGCCACCCTGGATCGGAAACGGCGGCGGGGCTGAGGTCGCGGGGGCGGGGCCGCCCGGGTCAGCCCCGGCTCGCCGTCACGTCGGGCAGCGGCGACATCTGGGTGCCGATGGCGTCGTCGGGCAGCTCGTCGGGGAGGTCCCGCCGCGCCGGCAACGACAGGACGAAGCTGGCCCCGCCGAGGCGCCCTCCGTGGACGCGGAGGGTGCCGCCCCCCTGCTCGGCCAGGTTCTTGGCGAGCCCCAGCCCGATCCCGGCGCCGCCGAAGCGCTTGCGGACGCTCGGATCGGCGTGCTCGAACGGCTTGAAGATGCGCTCCCGGGCTCCGGCGTCGATGCCCGGCCCCGAGTCCTCGACGGACACGTGCAGCTTCCCTTCGGACCACCGCGCCTGGACCTCCACCCGCCCGGAGCCGGTGAACTTCAGGGCGTTGTCGAGCAGCTCCTCCAGCACCCCGATCACGCGCTCGGGGTCGACGAGCAGCGGACTCGGCATCCCGTCGTGGATCCGGAGGCTCAACGCGAGGCCCTTCTCGTCGGCGCGCCCCCGGAACGCTTCGACGCACGCCTCCAGTCGGGGCCCGACCGCCACCGGCGGCGGAGGCAGCGGAACGATCTTCCGCTCGGTCTTGAGCCAGTTCACGACCAGGTCCTCGATGATTCCCTGGGCCTTCAGCCCCTTGCGCGGCTGGTCCGACGCCGCCGCCAGCGCCTTGACCGCGTCCTTCAGCTCGCCCTGCAGCCGGGGCAGCAGAAGCCCCCGCAGGGCCTGGTACCAGGCCACCTGCCGCCGAAGCAGCTCCACCTCGTTGGCCATCTGGTCGATGAGCCGCTGGGCGCTGCCGCGGTCTTCGGCCTTGGCCGCCGACGGGGCCGGCGCCGACACGGCCGCGCTCTTGCGCGCCTCGAGCAACAGCTGCCGCCGCAGGGCCTCGGCTTCGGTCACGGCCCGGTACGCGGCCGTCGGCTGGCCCGCGCTCAACCGCACCCGCCCGAGCTGCTGCAGGGCATCGGCGCGTTGGGCCGGGGAGGCGGCGTCGGGCAGCCGCTGGACCGCCTGCTCGGCGAGGTGCACGGCCTGCTCGGGCGCCACCGTCATCTCCGACAGCGCCAGCAGCGCCCGGTGCTCCACGCGCCGAGCCCCCGAGTTCCGCGCCACATCCAGCGCCCGCGCCAGGGTCGCCTCGGCCTCGTCCAGCCGGTCGAGCGCCCGCAACGCCAACCCGTAGGACACCAGCGCCTCGGCCAGGGCGAGCTCCGCGCCCCGCCCCGATCCCAGCCGCTCGGCGATGACCTGCTCGAAGCCGTCGGCCGCCGCCTCGGCGTCCCCGGCGGCCAGGTCCAGCTCCGCCAGCAGCTGCCGCGCGGCCGTCTCTTCGTCGGGGTTGTCGTGGGCGCGAGCCTCTTCGATGGCCTTGCCCAGCGCCGCCCGCGCACCGGGGTCGTCGCCCCGGGCCCGACGGACCGCCGCCAGGGTCGTCAGCAGGCGAGCGGGGTCGACGCGGCCCGGGTTCTGAGCCACCAGCGCCAGTCCCTCGGCCACCGCCGCCGCCGCCTCGGCCTCGCGCCCCAACTCGACCAGCGCCAGCGCCGCCTCGCTGACCGCGTCGCACGACAGCGGCAGGTCGCCCAGGTCGCGGCCGATCTGCCGAGCGAGGTCGGCGGTGTTGGCGGCCTCGCCGTGGCGCAGGTCCATGCGCAGCACCCGAGCCCGCAGCACGAGCGCCTGCCCCCGCACCTGGGCCATGGGCCCGTCGTCTAGCAACGCCTTCAGCGTCGACTGCGCCTTCGACGCGTCGGCGGCGGACTCGCTGCGCGCGCGCAGCAGCAGATCGGCGTGGCTCTCCATGCGGTTTCGAGGCTACCGACGGCGCCCGGGCCAGCGAAATGAACCGCTTGGGCCATCCGATCCGGTCCTGGTCGCCGCGCTGACCAGCCCGCCCGAGCGGCGCTGGTCACTCCGGAGACCAGTCAGCCCCCTCCACATCTCCGTCACCGAACAGCCGCAGTTTGAGGAGATCTCGGGGTCGGGCACACAACCTGCGCGAGGGAAAAAGGTCCGGTCGCAGCGTCCCCACCGGGGGCCGCCGCCTGCTGAGCCTGGAGTGAACCCATGAACCGCCTTCGCCTTCCCCTGTTCGCCGCCCTCTTTGTCTTCGGCATGGGCGTCGACGAGTGCGAGCAAGCGCTGGACCTGCCGGGCGACCCCGACGTCCCCGAGCCCATCGACCTCGACGGCGGGCTGAACACGGAGGACGACCTGGGCATCGCCGGCGAGTGCGCCCCGGTCGCCCAGCTGTCCTGCGGCGACGTCGTCAGCGGCGACACGGGGGACTTCAACTCCGGTTCGACCTCGACCATCGACGGCTACCCCGTCGCCGTCGGCAACTACTCGGGCCCGGAGATCGCCTGGACGTTCCTGGCCCCGGCGTCGGGCGAAGTGGAGCTGGCCCTGCTGGGCGCGCGGCCCACCGAGCTCAACCACGACCTGTTCGTGCTGGCCGGCGACGGCGCGTGCGAGAGCGCAGCGGCCACGGCCCGCGGCTTCAACGACGTGACCTTCGAGGTCGAGCAGGGCAAGCGCTACTACCTCCTGCTCGACGGCTTCGACGGCGAGTCCGGCCCCTTCGAGGCGGAGCTGCGCTGCGAGCTGGGCGACAGCGACGGCGAGGTCGAAGCGCCCGTCACCGACTCCGACGCCGAGGTCGTGTTCTCGCCGGCGCCCCTGGATTCGTCGCACGTGGCCGACACCATCGCCGCCATCGACTCGGCTCAGGCCACCATCGACCTCGCCATGTACAGCTTCCGGCTGAGCAACGTGATGGAGGCCATCGGCCGCGCGGTGCAGCGGGGCGTCACCGTCCGCGCCGTCCTCGAGTCGGGGCGCACCGACCGCACGGACCCCGCCGGCACGAAGTCCGGTCAGCTCGAAGACCTGGGCGTCGAGGTCCGCTGGACCAACAAGATCATGCACCACAAGTTCGCGCTCGTGGACGGCCCCCGCACCGACCTGGGCGCCGCCGACACGGCCACGCTGGTCACCGGCTCGGCCAACTGGAGCTGGTCCGCGGCGACGAAGTACGACGAGAACACCGTCCTCGTCCGCGGCGACGAGAAGCTGGTCCTCGCGTTCCAGCGCGAGTTCGACCACGTCTGGGACAACGGCCGCCCGGTCGTCTGGAACGAGGACATCGCGACCATCGCGCACGCCGGCGTCGCCCAGTCGGCCATCGACGCCGCCGAGGGCTCCGACGCGGTCTTCACGAGCGAGAACATGACGACGTTCGTGAGCTCGACCCACGGCAACACGTTCCGCACGACGTCGGGCTCCGGCGCGACGCGCGAGGCGATCGCCGAGCTCATCCTGGGCGCCGACTCGTCGGTCCGCATCGCCAGCGGCCACCTGCGCAGCCGGCAGATCACCGACGCCCTGCTGGAGCTCGCCGAGACCAAGCCCCACGTCGACGTCCGCGTGTACCTGGACAGCCAGGAGTACACGTCGGCCTCCTACCGGGCCGAAGAGGGCGACAGCTACGACGCCTGCGTCGCCGCCGCGTCCACCGCGACGCAGCTCAACAACTGCGAAGACCGGGGCCTGCACTTCGGCCTGGACCTGCACCAGGCGGGCATCCCCCTTCGGTACAAGCACTACGCCTACCGCTGGCACTACTCCTACGCCGTCCAGATGCACCACAAGTACGTCGTCGTCGACGACTCGGTGGTGGGCACGGGCTCCTACAACTTCAGCAACAACGCCGAGCACGACACGCTGGAGAACTTCGTGATCTACGAGGCCAGCCGCTACCCGTCGCTGGTCGCCGAGTTCGTCGCCAACTTCGACTCGATCTGGGACACCGGCGCGGGCGCCTACACCGCGCTCATCTCGTCCATCGGCGACGGCCCCGTTCCGCTGGTCTACGACTCGATGGCCCTGACCTGGGACGAGGTCACGGCGCTGAAGGCGACCATCTACGCCAACTGCCCGCAGATCAACGACGAAGAGTTCCGCACCAACCCGCAGGCGCACTTGACCTGCGAGTAGGTCGGGCCGCGGCTCCAGGTCGCGCCGCTATTCCCCGGCCGGCCGCTACCCCAGGTCCAGCCGGAAGCCGCGCCCGTCGGTCAGCGTGATCTCCAGGGCGTCGACGCAGCCGGCGAAGTCGGGGTTGCCGCTCGCGGTCTGCAGCGACAGGTAGAGGACGCGCTCGGACCCGTAGTCCAGGGACGTCGCGTCCAGGCCGCCGTCGTACTCGCTCCAGTCGAAGTCCGACGTGGCGACGAGCTCGCCCAGGCTCGGCTGCGTGTACCAGGAGCCGGTGCGGTCGGGGTCGGTGAAGGTCAGGAGGTGGCCGCCCGGCGCGGTGGACCAGCGCTCCCATCCGTCGCCGGGCTCGCCGTCGTGGCGGGCGAGGTAGGGCTCGGCGAGCAGCCGGCTGCGGTACCACCCCGAGTCCCCGTCTTCGGGGCGCGTGTAGACGACCAGGTAGAAATCGGCGACGGCGGTGAGATCGGCGCGGCGGGTCCAGTAGGCGACCTCGGCGATGTCCGCGACGGTGATGGGGCCGAGGTTGCTGTCGACGCCCCACTCGGGGTCGAGGTCGTCGAACTCGGGGTCGTAGTACAGCTCGAACTTGATGAGCCCGTCGCCGTTGCTGTCGACGCCGCTGGCGCACCACGCGCCCTCGCCCAGCGCCCCGCCATCGGAGCTCGAGACGGCGTCGATGTTGGCCTCGTCGATGACGTCTTCGCCCGCGTCGAACGACTGGATGGG
>Ga0055584_100002830_pt1 | contig 17215 bp, 13 predicted proteins | sample OSDHelmetaG_FD_58716 | JGI IMG/M metagenome (GOLD analysis project Ga0055584, IMG submission 58716) | Pelagic marine sediment microbial communities from the LTER site Helgoland, North Sea, for post-phytoplankton bloom and carbon turnover... | ecosystem: Environmental > Aquatic > Marine >... | reverse complement strand
TGCGGGTGATTCGGGCGATGGCGTTCAGATTACCGGCAGCCAATTCACCGACACGACGGCGCTGGCGGGCAATGATCTCGCCACCTTTCCCGATTTTCCCGCCGAAATTAGAGCGCCAATCGGTACGACCTTTGGCGTCTCCGCGTTTCAGATCAACTTCGGCGCCCGGGCGATCGAGACTTCCGGCGATGCGCCGGATGTTTTGGTGGTGCTCAACCCCGCCGCGCTAAAAGTGAATATCGGCGATTTAAAGAACGGCGGCCTCGTCATTCTCGACGTCGGTGCCTTCACCGCGCGGAACTACGAAAAAGCCGGTTGGACCACCGACCCCTTGGAAGACGATACGCTGGCGAAGTTCCGCGTCGTCAAAATCGACATCTCGAAACTCACTCTTGAGTCGGTCAAAGAGTTCGATGTGACCTCTAAAGAAGGCCTACGCTGTAAGAACTTCTGGACCCTGGGTCTCGTCTATTGGCTCTACGGTCGGGAGCGCACGCCGACCGTCAAATGGCTGAACGATAAGTTCGCAAAGCTGCCGAAGATCGCCGAAGCGAATATCAGCGCATTGAACGCTGGCCATGCCTTTGGCGAGACGGCGGAGATGGGCGAGATCGGCAGTTATGTCGTGCCGTCGGCCGAGCTGGCTGCAGGCGAATATCGTAATGTGACCGGAACCGACGCGATGGCCTGGGGCCTGACAGCCGGCAGTAAATTGGCCAAAACCAATCTCGTCTTCTGTTCATATCCGATTACACCGGCCTCGGGTCTCCTGCATTCCTTGGCGAGTTTGAAGAATTTTGACGTCGTGACATTCCAGGCAGAGGATGAAATCGCCGCTGTTGGCGCCGCGCTTGGGGCCTCTTACGCTGGGTCCCTCGGTATTACATCGAGTTCGGGCCCGGGTATTGCGCTTAAAGGCGAAGCCATCGGCCTCGCGGTGATGACCGAATTGCCGATGATCATTGTGAACTCGCAGCGGGCGGGACCCTCGACCGGTATGCCGACGAAAACCGAGCAATCCGATCTCTATCAGTCAATTTACGGGCGCAATGGCGACAGCCCGTTGGTTGTGATCTCCGCCCGTTCACCCGCCGATTGTTTTGAGGTCGGCATCGAGGCGGTACGCTTGGCGACGAAGTACATGACGCCGGTTATGGTCCTCAGCGATACCTATATCGTCAATGCGGCCGAGCCGTGGATGATCCCCGATTTCTCATCCTATGAGGCCTTCCCGGTGGAATATCACGAGGAAACCGAAGGCTTCCATCCCTATATGCGGGACGACGAGACCCTTGCCCGCCCGTGGGTCAAGCCGGGCACTCCGGGATTGGAACACCGTATCGGCGGCCTCGAGAAAGCCTACAATAGCGGTCATATTTCTTACGATCCCGACAACCATCATCAGATGACGATGGTGCGGAAGAATAAGATCGAAGGCATCGCCGATGATATTCCGCTGCAAGAGATCGCCCAGGGCGGCGATTCCGGGCAGCTCGTGGTTGTCGGCTGGGGCTCGACCTATGGTCCGATCAGCCGGGCGGTAGCGAACACTCGCGAGCGGGGCCTCGCGGTCTCGCACATTCATTTGCGCCATCTCTGGCCATTGCCGCGCAACCTCGGGGACTTGCTCAGCCGGTTCGACAAAGTGTTGGTGCCGGAAATGAACACGGGTCAACTCAAGACCGTCCTGCGGGATCAGTATCTGGTGCCGGCAAAAGGGTTTAACCTCATCACAGGTAAGCCGTTCAAAATTTCCGAAATCGAAACCGCCATCAACGAAATGTTGGGAAGCTGATATGAACGATATCGCAACAACCGAAAAGCTGACGGCAAAAGATTTCACGTCCGATCAAGAGGTTCGCTGGTGCCCGGGATGCGGTGATTACGCCATCGTCAAAGGGGTTCGCGCGTCGCTGGCGCAAATGGGCGTCTCCCGCGAGAACACGGTATTCGTCTCCGGCATCGGCTGCGCCGCGCGCTTTCCGTATTACCTTTCGACCTATGGCTTCCATACGATCCATGGCCGCGCCGCCGCGATTGCGACCGGTGTGAAGCTGGCCAATCCGGACCTCGACATTTGGGTCGTCTCCGGTGATGGTGACGGCTTGTCGATCGGCGGCAATCACATGCTGCACTTGTTGCGGCGTAACGTCGATCTGCAGGTCCTTTTATTCAACAACGAAATCTACGGTCTGACGAAGGGCCAATACTCACCGACATCAAAGGTCGGCACGCGGTCGCCCTCGACCCCGATGGGCTCAGTGGACACGCCGTTGAACGCGGGTAGCTTTGCGCTCGGCAGTGGCGCCCGGTTCGTGGCGCGGACCGTCGATACATTGCAGAAGCACATGCCCGGCGTTTTGGCGCGCGCGCATGAGCACAAGGGCGCGTCCTTCGTCGAGATCTTCCAGAATTGCATCGTCTATAACGACGGTGTCTTCAAGCATTTCACCGACAAGTCGGTGGCTGCCGATATGCAAGTCCATGTCGAGCACGGCAAGCCGCTGATATTCGGTAAGGACAGCGAAAAAGGCCTGCGTATGAAGGCGGGCCTCGCGGAGCTCGAAGTCGTCATCATCGGCGAGAACGGCATTGCCGAAGACGACATCCTCGTCCATGACGAGACCAACAAGATGTTGGCGATGATGCTGTGCAGCATGGACCCGCCCAGCTTTCCGGTCGCCCTCGGCGTTGTCTATTGCAATCCGACCACCAGCTACGATACGGCGGTCTACGCCCAGATCGATACGGCGAAGTCGAAGTCGGCAGATGCCGATCTGAACACGTTGCTGCGCCAGGGTCATACCTGGAAGGTCTAAGCTGGGAATTTCTAATTCGAAATCGGCGGTGCCCAATGGGTGCCGCTTTTCGTTGGATTCCTAGACCGGGTAACTCGCTGCCGCACCGCGACGGTACATGGCGACCGTCGGCCGCGTGTCACCGGCGGGTTGATAGTAAACGTCAATCTCTGCCACGGCGTCTCGCCAGGCGAGAGCATCCGCTTCCTTCGTGACCTCCAACGCATCGATACCGCAGCGCCGCATGAAGTCGAACTGATCCCGCAGGATGTTGCCTCTCGCCCGTAGTTCGCCGCGATAGCGATACCGTTCGCGCAACAAGCGTGCCTGCGAATAAGGGCGCCCGTCGGTAAAACTTTCGAATTGAAGGCAGATCACGGAGAACCGATGCAGGTCGTCGGCAATGTTCGTCGGCTCGGCATCTGCATCGAGTTGGAGGCCGAGCGGCATATTACGCGTAGAGAGGGATTCCTGGTTTCGTTGCCAGCGTGCCATGCTCACAATAATCGGACCGGGCGGTAGCTCTTCATCGTCATCGAGATACCGCCACGTATCCGCCGCAGCTCGCCCGTCTTTAAGCAGTACCATAAAGAGCCTCCTTGAAAGGTGCCTCACCGAGACGGTTATAGGTTTCGATAAACCGTTCCCCGCCGTGACGATTGTTGAGATAGGTATCGACGACCATTTTGACGGCATTGACGATATCTGTGCTCGAGAATGCCGGCCCGATGATCTTGCCGATGCTGGTATTGCTCTCCGGATTGCCGCCGAGGGTGATCTGGTAGTACTCCTCGCCTTTCCGGTCGACGCCGAGAATGCCGATATGACCCACATGATGGTGGCCGCAGGCGTTGATGCAGCCGGAAATTTTGACCGCCAGTTCACCAATATCGTGCTGTCGCTCCAGAGCGGCGAAGCGCTCGCTGATGCGTTGCGAAATTGGAATCGAGCGCGCATTCGCCAAACTGCAGAAGTCCAGACCGGGGCAGGCGATGATGTCGGTGATAAGCCCGATATTTCCGGTCGCGAGTTCAGCATCCGCCAATCGGCCCCAAATCTCGTACAGGTCGGCTTGACGGATATGGGGTAGGACAAGGTTCTGTGTGTGACTGACGCGAATGTCGCCGAACCCGAATTGCTCCGCGATATCCGCAACGTTATCCATTTGTGCCGCCGTGGCGTCTCCCGGGACACCGCCGATCGGTTTAAGCGATATGTTGACGATCGTATATCCGGGCGCCCGGTGGGGCGCTACGTTCCGTCGCACCCAAAGATCGAAGGCGCGGTCTTTCGCACGTAGTTCCGCGAGCAGGGGATCGTCTCCCTCAAACGCCTCGAAGGCGGGTGGGGCGAAGTAATCGCCAATGCGGGAGATGTCTTCCGCCGGCAGACGCAATGCACCGTCGCGAATGTCGTGCCACTCACGTTCGACCGCGTCGGTGAAAGCCTCTAATCCCAGTTCGTGAACCAGTATCTTGATGCGGGCTTTGTATTTGTTATCGCGCCTTCCGAAACGATTGTAGACGCGCAAGATTGCTTCCGCATAAGACAGCAAGTCTTTTTTGGGGAGGAAGCTGCGGATTGTTTTGCCGATCATCGGGGTGCGGCCTTGGCCACCGCCGACAATGACTTCGAAGCCGACGGTCCCTGCCGCGTTGCGTTTCAGAACCAAACCGATGTCGTGAACCCGAACCGCGGCCCTGTCTTGTGGCGACCCGCTGATGGCGATCTTGAATTTTCGCGGCAGGAAGGAAAACTCTGGATGCAGTGTCGACCATTGCCGGAGGATCTCCGCGTAGATGCGCGGGTCCTCAATTTCGTCCGCCGCTGCCCCGGCAAAATGATCGGCGGTGACATTTCGAATGACGTTGCCGCTGGTTTGAATGGCGTGCATCTCGACCTTGGCTAGGTCTGCTAAAATATCCGGTGTTTCTTCCAACTTCGGCCAATTGTATTGGATGTTTTGGCGCGTGGTGAAGTGGCCGTAACCGCGATCGTACCGTCGCGCGATTTCGGCGAGCCGCCGCATTTGGATCGAAGAGAGCGTGCCGTATGGGATAGCGACCCGCAGCATATACGCATGCAGTTGCAAGTAGAGGCCGTTCATGAGCCGTAGCGGGCGGAATTCCTCTTCGGTAAGATCGCCGGTGAGGCGACGGGCGACTTGCCCGCGAAACTGTTGGACCCGCTCTTGGACCAGTGCGTGGTCGAATTTATCATAGCGATACATTTTTTGTTTCCTCGTGAATTTGTGTTTCCACGCTGGGGCCGTTGAGGCGCAGCCACTCCCGGTAGCGGGTCGGATGGGGCCCGTCATCGCGTAATTCCGCATCGATTACATAGGGACCGACGACTACGTTCGAAGAAGCTTCCGTCTCCGACGCCAGTTGTAGGTCTGCTTCTTCCGCTGCGGTTGACGCGGTTCTGCCATTTTCAATCTCCCCGATCCAATGGCCGGTGTTGGATAGAAAGACGACCAATCCATCCGTTAGTCGGTTCGCCGTTGCGATTTTTACATGCATCTCTTCTTCCTTTATCCGATGGCGGCCAGACGGGACGCCACCTCAATGGAGATTTCGTTTGAGAGCCGGGCGACGGCCCCAATCACTAAGATTGCCGGCCCGGTCACGGTTTCGTTGTGCAGAACCTCCGCCACTTCAGCCAATGACGACCGCAATACGCGCTGGTCTGGTCTGGTGCCGTTCTCAATCACGGCAACCGGCGTGCTTGCCGGCAAACCGCCGTCGATCAGGCGCGTTGATATTTCGCGGGCGGTTGACACCCCCATGTAGAGGACAAGCGTTTGTTCGCTGTCGGAGAATTGCCGCCAATCAATGTTCGGTAGGCTGTTTGTGCCGTGTCCGGTCGCGAAGGTGACGGCGGATGCCGTTCCCCGATGGGTCAGGGGTATGCCCGCGGCGGCGGCGCAACCGCTGGCGGCGGTAATGCCTGGGACAATTTCGACGGAGATGCCGTGTCGGCGCAAATATTCCTGCTCCTCTCGGCCTCTGCCGAAGATGAATGGATCGCCGCCTTTGAGTCGCACCACTCTTTGCCCGCACTGGGCGCGTTTCGCCAAGAGAGCGTTGATGGCGTCCTGGCCCATGCCGTGATTGGCGGGTTGCTTGCCCGCGAAGATCAGTTCCGCATCCCGGCGTGCGCGATCCAGAATGGATGGGCCGAGAAGCCGGTCGTAGACGATCACGTCGGCTTCCTGTAGGCGTCGAAGCGCTTTTAGCGTCAATAAATCCGGATCGCCGGGCCCCGCGCCGACGATCGCAACAGAGCCCTGGTGTCTCGGCTCGGGACGATTGAGCAGGGCTAAAGTTTCCCTTGCTGCGGCCGCTTCGTCACCGGCGAGCACTTTTGCGGCGATAGAGGAGGAAAAGAACTCTTCCCAGAACCGCCGGCGCGCCTCGATCCGCGAAAATACGGAAGCGACAGATTTTCGGAACCCGTCGGCAAAAAGGGCCAATCGTCCCAAATTTGCGGGCAACAGAGCCTCGATTTGAGCACGGATGCTGCGGGCGAGGAGAGGGGCCGTCCCATCGGTCGAGACTCCGACCAAGATTGGAGATCGATCAATCAAAGCCGGGAGGTTGAAACTTGAGAGGGTCGGTTTGTCGGGAACGTTGACGGGAATATTGCGCAGCTTTGCGGCCGTCGCGACCTTGATGTCGATATCGTCGCGACCGGTGGCGGCGAATACAATGCTGACGCCGTTAAGGTCGTCTAGTCGATATTCCCTTCGGAACAGCGTTACCGTTCCCTGCGCCGCCAAGCCATGAATTTCCGTGCATGCCGTGGGCGCGACGACGACGAGTTTAGCAGTTGTTTTGAGAAGCAATCGAGCCTTCCGTAACGCGAGTTCACCGCCCCCAATGATCAGTGCATTCTGGCCAGCGAGGCTTAGACCAATGAGAAGGGTGTTCATGCGTCATCACTCCAATGAGGGTGCGTCGGAATTCGAGACCGCAAAATAAACATCGATTGTCCGGCGTAGACAAATGAAAAACACTAATGATATGTTAAATATTTTTAATACATTAAATAAAATGTAATAAATGCGATGATTTGGCTAATGGCGGCTTGCGAGTCGGCAATTTAAGGTCGCTGTATGTCGGAAGCACGAGAATCTATGACGGAAAATCCACGCACGCTGGTCGTTTGGCTGATCGCGTGTGCGCTGATGGTCGCGGCTATGATGTTGATCGGTGCGGTCACACGGTTGACCGAATCCGGCCTTTCCATGGTGGAATGGCGACCGCTGATCGGCGCGCTGCCGCCGCTATCGACGCCGGAATGGGAACGCGTATTCGACCTTTACCGGAAAACTTCGGAATACCGGTTGGAGAACGCCGGCATGTTGTTGTCCGAGTTCAAGACAATCTTCTGGTGGGAATTCATCCACCGGCTCTGGGGTCGTCTGATCGGCGTGGCATTCGGTGTGCCACTGATTTGGTTCTTGTGGCGTGGATATATTTCGCCCCGATTGCGGCTTCATTTGCTGGCATTGTTCGTGCTGGGTGCTGCGCAAGGGGGCATCGGTTGGTGGATGGTTAAAAGCGGTTTTGTCGACCGCCATGACGTGAGCCAGTATCGACTGACCGTCCATCTCTCCATGGCGTTTCTGATCCTGGGATACATGTTGTGGTTGATCGCCGGCATCCTTACCGAGACGAATGCCGGAAGCCGCACGCCAGATTGGTTTCGCCATTCTTTGAGCGCACTCTTGATAGTGGTTTTCGCGACGGTAATGTCGGGCGGCCTTGTCGCCGGTCTCGGCGCCGGGTTCGACTACAATACCTGGCCGTTGATCGCGGGGGCCTGGGTGCCGAATGGCGTGTTTGACACGGTGCCCTTCTGGCGTGCCGCATTCGAAGATATCCTGACCGTTCAATTCAATCACCGGATGTTCGCGTATGCGACCGTCACGAGTGTGTTGTGTCTGTGCGGTTTCGGCTATCGAACAGCTCACTCAAGGTGGCAACGGATGATACTGTTGTTGTTCGCGGGGATGGCTTTAGCGCAATTCGCATTAGGGGTTGCGACTCTGTTAAGTGTCGTCGCCATTCCGCTCGCGGTTATGCATCAGGCCGGCGCGATTCTATTGTTTTCGACCGCGACCCTGGCCCGCCATGCGTTTAGGCGCGGCGAATAAAGCTTGAAACTTTCTGAGTCCAACCTTCATCCGTATCACGCAATAATATTTCGAAGATACTTGGCGTGTAGTCGATTGTTTTAAATAATCGGGACGAATGAACATAAAATTATAAAATTCCCGAATGCCGCACTGCAAGATGTGTTTTCATGCAAGATGCAATGTTCAGTCGCGCAATTCCGCCGATTAACCGTTGAAATCAGAATGAATTGGACCTATATTGTGCAGTGCAGCATATGGTTTGCCCAGGTATGCTGCCGCAACGGTCGGCTCTGCCGCCGTAGCGACTTACTGGACATTTCCTCCCTAGACTTGGGCCGCGCATGTCGCGGCCCCTTTTTTTGGGGGGGAGTTGTTAGGTGTTAACTTAGGTGTTAACCGATTGCCACGCACCGGTTTCGAGGCGGCAAGCTGCTTCCTCGATTTTCTCGGCCTCATCCTCGATATTTATTGTCGCGACGTAGGAGCGGCAGTTTTCGCCGCCGTCGCCGATATAGTCGCGAACCGGCGTAAAGGTGCCCCAGGCACCTTTGCCTTTTTCGCCCCACGCAATCGACTGCCCCTCTTCGGCCTCCTCGAGCGCCTTGAAGGCGGTGCTATCGAGTTTCTCGCGGTCGTGCGGCAACAGGCGATCAGAAAGGTAATAGCCGACCGCGGCGCCGCCCGCGCCCACCAAGCCTGCGGCGACAAATTTGTCGGTAAAATCGCCACCGACGCCATAATATGCCAATACACCACCGGCACCCATTCCCAACAAGGTGGCAAGAGCTCGCTTATTGTCCCGGTCGCCCAACTCGCAGCTGGCGATGCCGAGCGCTAAGACTAGAATCAGAATACGTTTCATTGTCCACACTCCATTGACGCAAAACCGGCACGCAATTTTCCGGCCAATTTGGCTCATTGGAAGGGTCGCACAGGTGAAAAATAGTATAACATTCGGTTAATGCAAAGAATTTCGTTAACAACGTTATTAAGGTTAAACGTGCCTCCTGCCTCTGTATGGGGGCCAATCGTTGTGTTGTGCGTTGCTGGTTGTGCGGAAACAACGCGTTGGGAGAATCGGCATGTCGACCGCTCCTTATGGGCGCGGGATCAATCATATTGCCGTCGGGATTCGGAAAAGCGAGCTGGTGTCGAGCAAGACCGGGAATTGGACCGGTCCGGGATAATCGGCCGCCAAGGCAGCTACCGGAACGAAATGATACGTTACGATACGTCGCAATATGCGCTGCAACTATATGAAGCGTGTTTACGTGCGAGAGGTTATCGAAAAGCAGAAGAGAATCCTCGGTAGTACCCTTCTCGGCGAAACTGGCGAGCGGAGAAGCGGCATGATATACGTCCGGCAATTTCGGGGAATATAAGAATTTTGACCGACGGAAGCGTTACAGTTAAGCGGCATACATCGACGGCGGAGCTATCGCAGCGCATCCTCCGCGATTACCTTCGAGGGCAGTGGAAATCGATCGCCGTCGCGATTGTTTGTATGATCATTACGGCTGCCGCGACAGCAGCTATGGCCAAGTTGGTCGAACCCGCATTGAATAAATTATTGGTCAAACCCGATGAAAGTCTCCTTTGGCTGTTGCCGTTAGGGTTTCTTGTGACAGCAATGGTGAAAGGATTGGCGAACTACGTTCAAACAGTTCTCATGCAGAAAGTCGGTTTGCGTATGATCGTCATGATGCAAGACCAAATGTTCAACTGCATCGTGTCTGCCGACCTTGCTTATATCCAAAGAGATTCGACGGGTCGGCAAATGACCCGATTTACGAATGACGTCCAGTTTCTCCGCGACGCGACGGTGAAGGCTTTCACCGGAATTGGGCGCGATTCGATGATGGTCCTCTTTCTAGCGGCCGTGATGATCCAGCTGAACTGGAAAATGGCGCTGATCGCCCTCGTTTTTATGCCGCTTAGCATCTTTCCGATTATTTATATCGGGCGTCGGCTTCGTCGGATTTCGCGAAACACGCAAGAGTCAATCGGCACAGTCGCCAGTTATTTGGATGACGTGTTTAAAGCTGCGCGAGAAGTTAAAGCGTATGGCACCGAGGAATACGAACGCTCTCGCGCTCATGAGTTCTTCGAAACTGTCTTTGATCATTTTCTGAAAGCCGGTAGAACTCGCGCCCGGATGTCGCCAATTTTGGAGACAATGAGCGGTCTCGCTTTGGCGATGGTCTTGGCATGGGGCGGGCATCAAACGCTTGCGGAGGCAACTAACGTCGGCGAATTCATGGCGTTTTTTACTGCGGCGCTATTAGCGTATCAACCGGTGAGAAGCTTGGCCAATTTGAACGCAAGTCTGCAACTGGGCCTTGCGGCGGCAGATCGGATATTTCATCTTCTCGATTACGATCCGGAAATTATCAATGCGCCTGATGCAAAACAATTTCAGTCTAAAGATGGCGGCGTCTTGTTCGACGGCGTGAGTTTCTCGTATGACTCGGAAAAGTCGGCCCTGATAGATACCACGATCACATTCGCTGCGGGTAAAACGACCGCGCTTGTCGGGCCGTCGGGAGCCGGAAAATCGACAATTCTAAATTTAATTCCGCGATTCTATGATGCTCAAAGCGGCAGAGTCCTGATCGACGGCCAAGACATCAGCGAAGTAACAATCGAATCGCTGCGGAAATCCATAGCACTGGTGAGCCAAGAAGTGACAATGTTCAATGACACCGTTCGGGCGAACATTGCGTATGCGCGGGAAGGGGCGAGTGAAACGGATGTTATGGACGCCGCAAAGGCCGCTGCGGCACATGAATTTATTATGGAACTTCCTCTCGGGTATGACACGATGGTGGGAGAGCGCGGGCTTCGCCTGTCGGGTGGTCAACGCCAACGAATATCGATTGCCCGCGCAATGTTGAAGAATGCCCCGATTCTATTGCTCGATGAGGCAACGTCTTCGTTGGATAGCGAATCCGAACGTCAGGTCCATACTGCATTGACCCGTCTCATGCAGGGACGGACCACCATCGTCATTGCGCATCGATTATCGACTGTATCGGACGCCGACTGCATCTACGTGTTGGAGAAGGGACGGGTGGTCGAATCCGGGACGCATATGGAGTTGTATTCACAAGGCGGGCTGTATGCTCACTATTGCCGCATGCAATTGGACGATGGACAAACACTAAACGCTGCGTCGGCGGCGGTAGAGGCATGAGGCGGTTCGATTGATCAAGCGCATACTTTCATCGAGCGTCGTCCGAAAAATACTTACTTGGATCGCGGCGCAATATATTAAGTTCGTCTGGGTTTCTGGCCGTTGGCGGATTATCGGTGAAGAAGTGCCGGATGGATTACAGCGCGATGATCAACCGTTCATCGTTGCGTTTTGGCACGGCCGATTGATTATGATGGCGTTCTCCTGGAAGCGCTGTGATCTCGTGAATATGTTAATCTCAGGCCATCGAGACGGTCAGTTGGTGTCCGGCATGATGTCGCATTTCGGCTCGAAGACGGTTTTTGGATCCTCGACGCGTGGTGGCGCCGCGGCATTCATTCAATTGGCCCGCTTGTTGAGAGGCGGTGGGATCGTCGGAATCACGCCGGACGGACCGAAAGGGCCGCGTATGCGGGCCAATGACGGTGTCGTGGCGCTGGCGAAGGTGACCGGGGTGCCGATATTGCCGCTGACGTTTTCGGCATCATTGCGGTATGTATGCGGGAGTTGGGACCGGTTCGTTCTGCCGTTTCCCTTCGGGCGGGGCGTATTCCTGTGGGGGGAGCCGATCTATGTCTCGAAAAGCGCGGATGAAGTCGAAATGAGTGAAAAACGCGTTGAACTCGAAAACGCTTTACTGAAACTAACGCAAAGGGCCGATTGGCTTATGAGCCGCCCCGATGTCGAGCCCGCTCCGCTGACCTCGGAAGCCGGTTGATTGCCCGATGAGCCCGCTTTGGCTCTATCGTCTTTTTACCAACGTCGGTGGACCGCTGGTCGAAGGGTTGTTGCGCCGCCGCTTGTCTCAAGGGAAGGAAGATGCGGCGCGGATTTCAGAGCGCCGCGGTGTCGCCAGCCTACCCCGGCCCGACGGTAAACTGATTTGGATACACGCCGCCAGTGTTGGCGAATCGCAATCGTCGTTGGCGCTCATCGCGAAATTACTCGAAGCTGAACCGGAAACCCATGTCCTGCAGACGACCGGAACAATGACCTCTGCCCATCTCATGCAGGAGCGGTTGCCGCCGAGGAGTTTCCACCAGTTCGTGCCCGTCGACCGATTGTCGTGGGTCCGGGCTTTCCTCGATCATTGGCAGCCGGATATCGCGCTTTGGATGGAATCGGAATTGTGGCCCAATCTGGTGCAGGAAACGGCGCGGCGCAATATTCCCAGCGTATTGGTGAATGCGCGCATGTCTCGGCGCAGTTTCGGGCGCTGGCGGCGGTTTTCGGGGACGGCGCGCAAACTCCTCGGCACTTTTTCTCTGTGCCTGGCGCAGACCGAGGAGCAAGCAGACTTCCTGCGTCATCTCGGCGCCTCGCCGGTACAATATCTCGGTAATCTAAAATTCTCAGCGGCGGCTTTACCGGCGGAGCTGTCCGCCTTGAGCAATGCTAAGGCCGAACTCGGTGATCGCCCCCTGTGGCTGGCCGCAAGCACGCATCCCGGTGAAGAAGAAATGGCGGCGGACGTACACGACCGCTTGTCGATGGAGTGGCCGGATCTTTTGACTGTTATTGTTCCCCGTCATCCCGCCCGCGGTGATGAGATTGCGAAAGCCTTGCGCGCGCGCGGACGATCCGTGTCTCTAGAATCATCGGGGGATGGTTTCGCCGGAGATATTTACGTCGCCGATACGCTGGGCGAATTGGGCTTCTTCTATCGATTGGTGACAGTTGCTTTTATCGGCGGCAGTATGGCGTCCCATGGCGGACACAATCCGCTCGAGGCGGCGCAGCTCGACTGCGCGGTTGTTTTGGGGCCGGATATGGGAAATTTCGCGACCGTTGCGAGCGAATTGTTGGATGCGGGCGGGGCGCTGCAAGTGAGTGATGGGGTAGCTGTCGCGGACGCTGTCGCCAAACTGCTACGCGATCCGGCGGCTCAGGCGCGGCAAGCCGCGGCCGCGACACAGGTCGCCTCCGATAATGCGGATGCGGTCGTGCGCATACATGAAGAGATCACCGGTTTGATGAACGGTGGATAGAAGATGCAAGCACCGGATTTTTGGGCGAACGACGGCATTTTATCCCGACTACTTGCGCCCTTTGGATGGATCTACGGTATTGGAGCCATGGCGCGACGGCGGTGCACGACACCGTATCGCGCCGAGCGGCCCATCGTGTGTGTTGGAAACTTCATCGCGGGCGGTGCGGGAAAGACCCCCGTCGCTTTGGCGATTGCGGACTGGTATCTCGCCAAAGGACTCTCGCCGCATTTCCTGACGCGCGGTTATGGCGGCCGATTGGCGGGGCCGCTACAAGTTGATTTGCAAACGCACAGTCCGGAGGACGTCGGGGACGAAGCCCTGTTGCTTGCCCGTAAGGCGCCCACTTGGGTCTCCCGCACGCGCGCTGCGGGGGCCAAGGCGGCGGTCGCGGCGGGTGCGGAAATTATCATCATGGATGATGGATTTCAGAATCCCGGCCTGTATAAGGATCTATCGGTTGTCGTTGTCGACGGTGGATATGGCATCGGCAACGGGCGGGTAATGCCGTCGGGTCCGTTGCGGGAATTTTTGAATGCCGGGCTGTCGCGAGCGGATGCCATCGTTATACTTGGAAAAAGGGGAGATCGAGTTTTCGCGGAGCTGACCAGAAATATGCTAGTAATTGAGGCCGCTTTAACGCCGGTCCCCGACTTCGGGAATTTGGATAACAATCGTGCCGTGGCGTTTGCCGGAATAGGGCGGCCTCAAAAATTTTTTGATACGTTGTCCGATATGGGCTTTGAAATTACCGCAACAAAGTCGTTCCCCGACCATCATGTCTACTCGGCTTCCGAAATTTCGGAATTGAAATCCTTGGCGGCAAGGACCGGGGCGAGTTTGGTAACGACGGAAAAGGATTATGTCCGTCTTGACGCTAAGCTTGCTGAAGATATTCGCAGCGTCCCCGTTAAGGTGAAGTGGTCGAACGGCATGATTGTTGACGGTATTCTGTCCTCGGTTATTGCGCATGGCTGATCGGGGCCCAATTGCGCGGTTCTGCGTGCGGCAGTTCCTATATCCACTGCAGGCGATCTTGATAGGATCGGTATTTTACACTGTCCGTGCCCTGCCGTTGTCCGTGGGAACGGCAATCACGAGTCTATTGTTTCGTAAAGTCGGCCCGCGCATGCGCGTCGCGCGGGTGGCGGAAGAGAACGTGCGCCGCGTTTTTCCCAACTTGAACGATACTGAAGTCGATGAATTGCTGGATCGCATCTGGGACAATCTTGGTCGCGGTGCGGCCGAGTTCACGCAGCTCGATCGATTTACCTATAACGAACCGGGCGCGCGTGTCGAGTTGGTGGGAGAGGAACACATCGCCGCCATTCAGGCGAGCGGCAAAGCGGGTATCGTTTTCTCGGCACACCTCGCGAATTGGGAACTGGGGGCACGTGTATTAAGTTTGGCCGGGCTGCATCTCGGTTTTATATACCGCGGAGCCGACAATCCCTATATCGACCGTATTTTCCGGAATGCCCGGCGTACTACAAATACAACGCTGATCCCGAAGGGACGGAAAGGTGCGGCGCAAATGCTCCGCCTAATGCATCAGGGCGTGCATTTTGGCGCCATGATGGATCAGAAATTGAACGAAGGCGTGGCATTGCCGTTCTTCGGTCACGATGCCATGACGGCGACAGCGCCTGTTGACATTACGCTGCGGACGGGAGGGGCGATCGTACCTGTTCGTTGTATCCGTCTTCCGGGCTCCAAATTCCGGATAGAAGTATTGCCGCCACTGGAATTCGAGCGCTCGGATGACCGCAAGGCCGACACCCTGAAAGTGCTCGGCCAGATCAACGGTATTCTCGAAGACTGGATTCGAGAGTATCCGGAGCAATGGTTCTGGCTACACCGCCGTTGGCCGAAGGAATAGACCTTATTTCTTTCTTGGAGAAGGCATCGGCGGCACTAGGAAGGCCGGGTCGAGCCGTGCCTTGAAGAGATTGATCCGCCAATCGAGATGCGGCCCTGTGGCGCGGCCGGTCTTGCCGATGGTGCCGATACGCTGTCCTTTGCGTACGAAATCTCCGACCTCCACCTCGACCGTGTCCATATGCAGCATGGCGGAGGTCAATCCGTGACCATGGTCCAGAATTAAGGTGCCGCCAGTGTAATACATATCCCGGTGTGCGAGAGCCACGACCGCGTCCGCCGGAGAGACCACGGGCGTTCCCACGGGTGCGGCGACGTCCAAGCCGAAATGCGGGCGGCGCGGTTTTCCGTTCAAAATGCGTTGGCTGCCGTAGACGCCGGAAATGCGACCCTGTGCGGGCCATATCCAGCCGCTCTCGAAATGGTCGTCCGACGTGTCTTTCGCGCGCGCTCTCGAGATGATGGCATTTTCCGCACGGATACGGTCGTAGACGGCTTTCGGCGGGGTTACCATTTTCTTCGGCAGACCGTCGATACGTTGGATCTGATATTTCCGCTTTTCGATTTTGAGTGATTTTTTTATTTTTCGTCCGCCCGGCAGAAGCACGGCGAGTGATGATGTGGGCCCCGCATCGCGGGAGAAGCCGATCAAGAATCGTCCCTTCGCGGAGACCCGCACCGGCCGCCCTTCGAAGGTGACCTTGGCGCCCACCGGCACCGTTCCTTGCACGAGCCCACCCTGCACGAGCTTGCCATCGAGCCGTAAGTCATCCGCATGGGCCTCTCCGACAAACAGGATCGCCAACGCGAGGATGAGCCACGCCTTCAAAGCAGGCTGCCTTGTCGTTTATCTGGTGGGCCCGGCTTCGCCTTCTTCGGTTTCGCCGGTGCCGCAGCTTCGGATGTGATGACCGCATTTTTGCTGCCGTCGGCGAACTTAATCTCCACGGCGTCTTTCGGGTTGAGCGCCGACGCCGCGGTGACCGGTCGTCCGTTCTCGTCGAGGATGACCGTATAGCCACGCTCGAGGACGCGTTGCGGGGAATAACTCTCCAACAAACCCGCGAAACGGCCCCAGCGGTTCTCCGCTTCCTTGATGTGTTGTGTAACAGCCGCTCCGCCCCGTCGGTCGAGTTCCGTGAGTACCGCTCCGCCGTCGCGGATTTGCCGATTGAGGGAAAGCGGTGAGAGGCGTTCTCCGGCGCGGGAGCTTCGGTCATGCGCTTGGCGGCTGAAATGCGACCAGGCGACTTGCAGGGTCTTGGCTTCCCGGGCTAAGCGATCCTTTGCGTCTTTCACCAATTGTTGCGGGCTGCGCAGGCGTGCCGTGAGGTTGCCGACTTTCTGCCGCCGCAGTTGGTCTCCATTCCGCAGGCTCAATGTCAGGCGATCGGTTAAATCGTCGAGCCGCTGTTCGTGGCCGCGCAAGGTCGAGATGGGGTCCGGCAGCCCCCGCCCGAGCCCTTCGAGGCGCATCCGCCTCTCGCCAATATAGCGCCCGAATCCGCTTACCATGCGGCGGGAATCATCTAAGATTTGAGCCCATAGGTCGGACCGGACCGGCACCGCCATTTCGGCAGCTGCCGTCGGTGTGGGCGCCCGTCTGTCCGAGACATGATCGATTAATGTCCAATCGGTCTCGTGTCCGACGGCCGAGATCAGTGGAATATCGGACGCCGCCGCCGCCCGCACCACATTCTCTTCGTTGAAGGACCAGAGATCCTCGAGGCTACCGCCGCCGCGCGCGACGATCAGCAGGTCAGGGCGCGGAATGTGGCCGCCTTCCGGCAGATTGTTGAATCCGCGGATGGCGGCAGTGACTTGGTCGGCGGCCTTATCGCCCTGCACCAGGACGGGCCATAGCAGCACGTGGCGGGGAAATCGGTCGGCGAGGCGGTGCAGGATATCGCGGATAACGGCACCGGTCGGCGAAGTGACGACGCCGATCACGTCGGGCAGGAACGGCAACGTTCGCTTGCGGTCCTCATCGAACAAACCTTCGGCCGCGAGCTTCTTGCGCCGTTCCTCGAGCAATTTGAGGAGCGCGCCTTCGCCGGCCAGCTCCATCGACTCGATGACAATCTGATATTTCGAGCGTGCCGGATAGGTCGTGAGCTTGCCTGTCGCGATGATCTCCAACCCGTCTTCCGGTTGGATCGAGAGGCGTCCCGCGACACCGCGCCAGCAGACGCCGTCGATCACCGCCGAGTCGTCC
>Ga0055584_100002829_pt1 | contig 17221 bp, 13 predicted proteins | sample OSDHelmetaG_FD_58716 | JGI IMG/M metagenome (GOLD analysis project Ga0055584, IMG submission 58716) | Pelagic marine sediment microbial communities from the LTER site Helgoland, North Sea, for post-phytoplankton bloom and carbon turnover... | ecosystem: Environmental > Aquatic > Marine >... | reverse complement strand
TGCTCTGTCACTATGATTTCACTTTTGCTATCGACAATTGCCGTGCATGCCAATGCGAGCGTGTTTATATTTTGTGTTGTCGAGGGGCCGAGTGTAATTGTGCCTTCAGGCATGCCAAATAATTCGTCCATTGCTTTTCTGCCCGCGTCCATTTGCTCACCTGCAGCGTTGGCGATTTCAGATGGCCCATAGGGCTGAACTTTATTTGCACGATAAAATTGCGTTAACTTATCGATTACCTGCCCTGCTACATAACTGCCACCGGCATTATCAAAAAAAGCTATTCTTGACGGTAAGTCTTCGGCGAACGCAGGAAAGCAGGATCTTACGTAATCGATATCCAGTTTATGTAATGCATTTTTGTTCATGGCAGATAATCAGAGCATTTAAGATTGTAGTATCGGACTTAGTTTATAGTGGATAGGGTTACTGCGTCTCACCAATACTTCCCTTACTGGCATCAGCTGTCATTAAGTAATCAAAATATTTGATTTCAGCTTCGACACCGAATCTGTCCTTTAATTGTTTCATAAAGGTTTCATCATGTGCGGCTTCGGCGCTTTCCCTATCTGGGAAAAGATAATAACCGTAGGTCATATTATTCTCATCCAATAAGAAATCTTTTCTTAATAGTTTTGGATGCTTAATCCATTCTTCCGCGGCTTCCTGAGCAGCCGCGACAACTTCATCTCGACTCATGTCTTTGGGTAATTGAAACGATACGAGTTTAGCGATCATTATTGTCTGTCTCCTTTATTAATATATAGCTCCAAAGTCCATGAGCCTACATAAATTTGGACTGTATTTCTATTTATGACAGTGTTTTCAAATTAATATATAACGCATTGCGTTATATAACGCATTGCGTTATGATCCTATCATGATTAAAGCTTTTATCTGTAAGGAGACAGAGAAGATCTGGACTGGAAACTCGTCCAGAAAGTTACCGCAATCTATTCAAAATACGGCAAGGCGTAAACTACGCATATTAAATAATGCTCAAAACTTACATGATCTCAGAGTACCACCAGCCAATCGTCTTGAACCGCTACATGGAAATAGAGACGGTCAGCATAGTATACGAATTAATGATCAATACCGTATTTGCTTTGTTTGGCGTCAGGGCAATGCTTATCAAGTTGAAATTGTTGATTATCATTAGGCAAATTAGATGACGAAATTAAATAATATTCACCCGGGCGATATTCTTCTCCATGATTTTCTGGAGCCGATGGGCATTAGCCAAAACAAGCTAGCCAGAGAGATTGCTGTCCCTCCTCGAAGAATAAATGAAATCGTTCTTGGTAAACGTGCCATTACTGCAGATACCGCTTTGCGTCTGGCGCGCTATTTCGATAATAGCGAAAAATTCTGGCTGGGCTTACAGGACGACTATGAGTTGGAGGAAGCGCGGAAAAAAATGGGCGCAACTCTGGATCTGATTTCGGCAGTTGCGTAAATTAGAGATGTAAGAGGATTTTTTATGAATTGGCGGAGGCAAATAGTTTTGTCGGTGAAAATGGCGGAGGGTGAGAGATTCGAACTCTCGAAGGACTTTCATCCTTGCTGGTTTTCAAGACCAGTGCATTCAACCGCTCTGCCAACCCTCCTAATTTAAAACTCATTTACTTCCACAACTAAAATCTAATCTATTGATGCCCTGTCGTTCGAGTCTGATTCGCAATCGCTCTACGCGATTACTCACCCCCTCGGGGCGACTACGCGTTGCTACGCCGTCCAATCTTCCTTTGGAAGATTGTCGAACTCTCGAAGGACTTTCATCCTTGCTGGTTTTCAAGACCAGTGCATTCAACCCTTTACTCGGTACCTTCTGTACTCTTTGAGGGCCCGTATTCTACCTTTTGTTCGATATTAGGCAACTTAAGAAATCAATTCTGCTATTTATCGGGGCGGAGTCCCCTAATTCGGTCTTTAGGCGTATCTCATACTTCTAGCGTCCATATAGTTTCGCGAGAAACTCGTAATGTGACGGAAACTCTGATGCCTGTTTTTTCATTATCAGGTAATGCTGACGCATCCGCTGTTCGTGAAATTTTGAGTCGATATGATGCAGTAGCTCCGGAATCTGGTCTGGGAAATAACCGACTCCGTAGAAGCATCTGGCATAAGTAAAAATCTGGAAAAAGCCTGCTACCGGCGATTGCGCAGAAATACTTGTTGAGATTCTACCAGCGTTCCAGTTGTCGATAATCTCCTGTAAGGATTCTGGGATTTCAAGATCGTATTTATTAGCTCGCCAGAATAGTGTGTCTTCCCGGTTAGTGACACAATAATGCACCGCAATGAAATTAAGCACTGACTCATAGAAATCAGTGATTCGTTTGTTATAGGATTTCTGCAACACCGGGCTAAAATCTTTAGAGGGGAAATAATCCAGCAAACAATTTATTTCATTGTGCATTAAGGCCAGGCCGGTTGACTCCAAGGGTTCAATAAACCCGTCCGCAAGTCCTATAGCGACACAATTCTTCACCCATGAATTTCTTGTTTTTCCAGTACGAATTCTTATATGGCGACAACTCTGAGAGCCGATTCTATCCCCAAGATAATCTGCCAGCTCCTGTTCAGCCTCTTCTTTCGAGATAAATTTACCCGAATAGACATAGCCATAACTTATATGGTCCATCAAAGGGATTTCCCATACCCATCCAGAACCGAGAGCCGTGGCTTGGGTAAAAGAATTATAATGCCCCTGTGCTTCACTTCTGGGCACCTTAACCACCACTGCACTGTCGCATAAAAGTGAACTTGAAAATGATTTGAATGGCTCAGCCATGGCCTCGTTAATTAATAATCCACGAAATCCGCTGCAATCGATAAAAAGATCACCTTCAATTGCACCGTTCTCTTTAGTTTCCAAAGCAGTAATGAATCCATTCTCATCCTGCAAAACATTAGTCATTGTATCCGCTACATGTCTCACCCCAGCTCTCGTGGCGGCTTTTTTACATAGTTCAGCGTGCAAAAATGCATCGAGATGATAGGCGTAGCCGGCTTCAGATTGATAAGGTCCTGCATTTAACGACTTCGGTGACCGGTTTGTATTAACGAGATGATCCTGGGTTCTAAAGTCCTGAGGAAAATCCGTTCTCTCTCCTCTTGCATGCTGCAACAACATGTAATCAGGTATAGTCACGCTACAACCTGGCAAAGGAGTCGTCATGGGTCCAAATGCCGTACTAAAACTGTCAAAGCCTTCTCTGCCAGACCAGTTTACGAATTTCACTCCCAATTTAAACGTCGCCGAGCAGGCTCTCATCCACTTATATTCATCAAAGTCCATAGAGATTAGCTCTTGCTTCATTTGCGGCACAGTCGCCTCGCCTACCCCGACCGTAGGCATATCAGGGGATTCAATCAGGGTGATATTACAAATCTTTTCAGATGTTTGATTTAGTTTGCGCGCAAATTTTAAAGCGGCAGTCCAGCCAGATGTGCCTCCGCCCAGAATGACAATGTTTTCAATTCTGCCAGACTCATTATTATTATATTTCATCATTAATTTTTAAAATTTCTCATGTACAGTTAATTGTAAATCCAATGCGAGAACGGCTAATCAGTCTTGCTTAATAAATACAATTTATAAAACAACTCATCTGCTCGCAAGCAAGTCGGAATTATAGCGAAGAAGTTTCTGATACTTACTATCTTTTCCATTATTATTATTGTAACTATTTGTGAGGTGGATGGAATCAGCATGTCAGAATTAAAAAAACGTTCAATCTGGAGCAGATTATTTTTATATCTCGTTATTCTCGCTCTGCTGATCATAATTATTGGGATTGCAGGAAGATTATTACTCGATTGGCCGCCACTCGATGCCTTTCATTTCTACTTTTATGGTGCTCAGGCTGGGCTTGTACTTGCCGCACTTGGCTTATTCCAACTGATATTCGGTTTAGTTAAGAAGGCTAAATCTCACCGAAATACAGGTGCACTTACGCTTGGACTGGGTCTATTGCCCTTGTTATGCGCGCTCGCCTCGGTTGGTATTGCCGGGTTTCAGGCGCCTATGATTCACGATATCTCTACCGATCTGGCGCAACCACCCCTGTTTAGTATCACCAATTCACTTCGAACTGCTGAAGAAAACAGTCTTGAATACGAAGGAGAAGTCATTGCGGTACAACAACGTGAGGCGTTTCCCGATATTCAGAGTTATTATTCAGACTTAAGCCCGGCAGAAGCTCATAATCGGGCTTTGAGCACCATAGAGAAGCTTGGCTGGTCTTTAATAGTCGATGATGAGTCGACCGGCAATATAGAAGCTTTTGAGGAAACCGCCGTTTTTGGTTTTATCGATGATGTCGTTATACGTATTAAAGCCTCTGAGTCTGGTAGTCAGATTGATCTTCGATCAGTTTCACGCGTCGGGTTAGGTGATTTGGGTGCGAATGCTGAGCGTATACAGACTTTTTTCAGTACATTTGCTGAGAATTAGGCACGCTGCCAGGTGTAAAGCGATATTTGTTTGATTTTATTGCGCTTTTCTGCAAAAACACAAACGAACCTGCTCTATTGGGATTTTGTCATATTCGACGATAAATACTTGAAATAGTTGGCAATAGCCCCCATTATCAGTAGTAACTAAACCCATTGGAGATAGTGAAACATGAGTCAAAGTCAATTTGCTGTAGCACGTCCGGCAGAATCCGTACTCGCTACAAATAAACTAATTCGAAACACCTATACCTTACTGTCCATGACTCTCTTGTTCAGCGCATTTACGGCTGGCATGTCCATGTATTTAAATTTCCCTTATATGGGGCCCTTAATCACACTGGCGGGCTATTTTGGCCTCTTGTTCCTTACCAGCCACCTGCGCAATAGTGCCTGGGGACTTTTGTCTGTGTTTGCCCTGACCGGTTTCATGGGACTTACGCTTGGACCCATGATTAATGCCTATGTACATATGTATGCAAATGGCACGGAACTGGTGATGCTTGCATTAGGTGGCACCGGCGCGATTTTCCTAGGTCTTTCTGGCTATGCACTGACTACCCGTAAGGATTTCAGTTTCATGGGCGGCTTTATCATGGTCGGTATCCTGATTGCCTTTCTAGCGGGTATTGGTGCGATGATTTTCTCAATCCCGGCCTTGTCATTGGCAGTTTCTGCCATGTTTGTACTATTAATGTCTGGGTTTCTGCTTTATCAGACCAGTGCAATGATTCACGGCGGTGAAACTAACTACATTATGGCAACAGTTGGCCTCTACATTACTATTTACAATCTTTTTACCAGTCTTCTGCATCTATTAGGCGCATTTGCTGGCGAGGATTAGTTCCAGACAACAGTAGATTCTCAACACAAGACGAAACCCGGCCCTGTGCCGGGTTTTCTTTTGCTGCTTTTTCCTTGTAGCACCTGCCTATCTAGGCTAGGATTCTCACGCTTTTACCCTTTCAGATGCTCGTGGTTTAACAAGCAACTAATTATTTATAATTCGGGAGAAATCCAAGATGAAGATAGGTATACCGAAAGAGGTGTACGCGGGAGAAAAACGGGTAGCAACAACACCTGACGCCGCTGGGAAATTACAAAAACTAGGGTTCAGCGTAGCCGTAGAATCTGGTGCCGGCTTACTGGCAAAATATTCTGATCAGGCCTATCGAGATGCCGGAGTCGAAATCATTGATGATACAAAAAGCCTTTGGTCTTCATCCGATATCATCCTAAAAGTACGCGCCCCGGGGGAACATCCCGATCTTGGCCGCAATGAAGCCGAATTACTCACTGATAAGCACACCCTAATCAGTTTTATCTGGCCAGCACAAAACGAAGAGCTGTTAACTCGTTTGTCTGCTCAAAAAGCCACCATATTGGCGATGGACAGTGTTCCTCGTATCTCCCGCGCACAAAAAATGGATGCCTTGAGCTCAATGGCAAATATTGGCGGTTATCGTGCCGTGGTCGAAGCCGCGCAACATTTTGGTCGCTTTTTCACCGGACAAATCACGGCAGCAGGAAAAATACCGCCCGCTAAGGTACTTGTCATCGGTGCGGGTGTGGCTGGATTAGCCGCGATTGGCGCCGCAAGAAGTATGGGTGCAATTGTCAGAGCCTTCGATACCCGTCCGGAAGTTAAAGAACAAGTGGAAAGTATGGATGGTGAATTTCTGCTGCTTGAATTTGAGGAGGATGGTTCCGGTAGTGGCGGTTACGCTAAAACCATGAGCCCGGAATTCATCGAGGCTGAAATGGCCCTGTTTACTGAGCAGGCAAAAGAAGTCGATATTATTATCACCACGGCGCTAATACCTGGCCGACCTGCCCCCGAGCTTATTACAGAGGCGATGGTGGAATCTATGCAAGACGGTAGCGTTATCGTTGACCTTGCGGCAGAACAAGGCGGTAATTGCAAACTCACGGAAAAAGATAAGGTAGTGGTCAAGCATGGTGTATCCATTATCGGCTACACCGACCTGCCTAGCCGTCTTGCCACTCAAGCCAGCCAACTCTACGCCACCAACCTCAGACACTTGTTAACTGATATGTGTCCTGACAAAGATGGCGAGATTATCGTTAATATGGAAGACGAAGCAGTACGTGGTGCGACTGTTATTAATAAAGGTGAAATTACCTGGCCACCACCAGCGCCGAAACTATCGGCAGCTCCTGCAGTGAAACAGGCAGAAGCGCCAGCGGTAATTGAAAAACCAGAACCTGAAAAAGCCGGACCACTAAAGCAATTAATGCCGGTCATAATCGGCGCACTTGTTTTACTCGGTCTTGGTTCCGTTGCGCCACCTTCATTCATGGCACATTTCACAGTATTCGTGTTGGCCTGCTTTGTCGGTTACATGGTGATATGGAATGTATCCCCCTCATTGCACACACCCTTGATGAGTGTGACGAATGCGGTGAGTAGCATTATTGTCATCGGTGCACTAATACAAATCTCCTCGTCGGGGACCTTGTTAGTTGCGCTAGCTGCCTTTGGCATCCTTATAACCAGCATCAACATCGCGGGTGGTTTTGCAGTAACCCAGCGCATGTTAAAGATGTTCAGTAAATAAGGAGATTCTCATGTCAGAAGGTTTAGTAACAGCATCTTATATCGGGGCCACGATTTTATTCATCCTGACCCTTGGTGGTTTAAGTAACCAGGAGACAGCACGTAAAGGTAATCTTTATGGCATGGTGGGTATGACCATTGCCATTTTGGCAACGATCCTCGGTCCTAAAGTCACCGGTAACTTTCATCTAATTCTCATCACCATGTTAGTTGGTGGCAGCATTGGTATCTTCCTCGCCAAAAAAGTCGAAATGACACAAATGCCGGAACTGGTTGCCATCTTACACAGCCTGGTGGGTATGGCTGCCGTGTTGGTCGGTTATGTCAGTTTTATGGGCGAAAGCAGTCTCACGGGCGTGGACAAGGTCATTCACGAAATCGAAGTTTATGTTGGTATTTTAATCGGTGCTGTTACGTTTTCGGGTTCAGTAATCGCGTTCGGTAAATTAAGTGGCAAAATCGGTGGTTCACCTCTGTTATTACCGGGTCGCCATTGGTTAAATCTGGGCCTACTAATCGCGGCAATCTACTTTGGATATCAGTTTGTTCACCAGGCTGGAACCGGTGGTGGCATGGAGCCCTTGATGATCATGACCGTCATCGCCCTTATCTTTGGTATACACATGGTGATGGCCATCGGTGGTGCCGATATGCCTGTCGTTGTTTCAATGCTGAATAGCTATTCCGGTTGGGCAGCATCTGCCACTGGTTTTATGTTATCCAATGATCTATTAATCGTGGTCGGCGCCTTAGTCGGCAGTAGTGGCGCGATTTTAAGCTTCATCATGTGTCGGGCAATGAACAGAAATTTTATTGCTGTTATCGCAGGTGGTTTTGGTACCGGTGGTGGCACAGTCAGTAGCGCTGGAGGTGATGAAGAACAAGGTGAAGTTATTTCTATCGACACCGATGAAGTCGCAGAACTGCTGGCCGATTCTAAAGAGATTATGATTATTCCAGGTTACGGTATGGCTGTCGCGCAAGCTCAACATACCGTTAATGAAATAACCCGCACACTAAAAGGCAAAGGTATTAACGTGCGTTTTGGTATTCACCCGGTTGCAGGTCGTATGCCAGGTCATATGAATGTCTTACTCGCTGAAGCAAAAGTGCCGTATGACATTGTGTATGAAATGGACGAAATCAATGATGACTTCCCCAATATAGATGTCTCTATCATTATTGGTGCTAATGACATTGTTAACCCCTCAGCACAAGAAGATCCTAACAGTCCGATAGCCGGTATGCCCGTACTAGAATGCTGGAAAGGTAAAACAACTATTGTGCTAAAACGCAGTATGGCGACGGGCTATGCCGGCGTGCAAAACCCATTATTCTTTAAAGAAAATACGCGCATGTTTTTTGGTGATGCGAAAGCCAGCCTTGATGATGTACTGAAAAATTTGAACGGTTAACAGATCTTGAACGGTAGTTAAAATTGTCGAAGCGCCTATTGCAGATCAATTTTACATTTTCTTTCTCGATCGATGAGCTGGATGAACTCGCCTTAAGCAGATCCCTGCTCATTAAAAACGTAGCGGGTCTTGAATGGAAAAACTGGCTAGTCAATGAAAAAGAAAAACAGTGTGGTGGGCACTATCTCTTTAGTGATGAAAACAGCATGCACAATTATTTAAATAGCCCCTTGATTGAGGCGATGAAAAATAATCCGGCTATTTCAGACATCAGCATCAAACACTTTTCCATTATGGATGCACCAACAAACAATACTCGCGGTCCTGTTTAACTTTATTTTAAAGAACGAATTAGAGGATACATTTATGACTATTTCATCTATTTTTAACTACCGGTATTTGACTCTTCTCGCCCTGATGCTTTGCTCAGCTATATCGCATGCTGCGGAAGTCGAATATTTAAACTCGCCAGCGACTAAATCGCTGAACTTACCTTTCTCCGAGGCCGTGCGAGTAGACGATACACTTTATCTCTCAGGGCAACTTGGCAATCGCCCCGGTACGCATGAAGTGGTTGCGGGTGGTGTGGGTCCAGAGACCAGGCAAACTCTTGAGAACATCAGTGCAGCGCTGCAGCGACATGGTGCGAGTTTACAAGATCTGGTTAAGTGCACTATATTTCTGGCAGATATAAATGAGTGGCCTGCAATGAATGAGGTTTACAAAACCTTTTTCACTGATCATTACCCTGCCCGAAGCGCTATCGCTGGCAGTGGACTCGCTCTGGGTGCACGTGTCGAAATTGAATGCATTGCCGCACTTGCTGACTAAGTCATAATCACAAACATCATCATAAAGTTAAATTTGACCGAAGCAATCGTATGAATTATTCGGTCTCTGACTATAACAAGATCCTTGATGTAGAATGTAAACCTGCCTTATCAGGTAATACAAGTCCCGTTCCAGATAATATAGCTATTTGATACTATCCTCTGTGTATGTACATAGATTCCAGAAAAATTAAGAATGATCCAAAAGTTGAATTTGATATTTGCATCGTAGGTGCTGGTGCTGCGGGAATCGCAATAGCAAAAGAGTTTAACAATACTACGCTAAGAATTTGTCTTATCGAATCGGGTGGCTTTAAGTTCGACGAAAAAACTCAGTCTCTGTATGAGGGAGAACTTGAAGGAAAAAATATAAGTAAAAATTTTTTAACGAAAACGCGTTTAAGGATGTTTGGCGGTTCGACAATGCACTGGCAGGGCTACTGTCGCCCGCTTGATCTCGTTGATTTTAAAGAAAAAAAATGGCTAACAGATTATCCGGGCTGGCCCATTAGCCGCGAATCATTAACGCCGTTTTATGATCGCGCCTGTCAACTTGTAGACATTAATCCATTTTTTCAGCAATTCCCTGAAAGTAAATTATTCCATGACAAGTCTGTTGATATTGTCTCTCTGCCTTTCCATATTAGTCCTCCCACACGGTTTGGCTCAAGTTTTCGGAAAGAACTGGGAGAGTCAAAAAATATATTCGTCCATCTTTTTGCTAATGCCAGAGAACTTTTACCTACTGAAAATAAAAATCAAATAGAGAAACTAAAAATAATCAGTGCCAAAAATACTGAGTTCCACATAAAGGCCAGGCAATTTATTCTTTGCGGAGGCGGAATTGAAAACCCTCGTATATTGCTGAATTCAAACAGTGTCATAACAAAGGGTATTGGAAATTACTTCGGTCTAGTTGGGCGTTACTTTATGACGCATTTTCCTGTCAAAGGATTCGGCAAAGCATTGATCACTCATCCTCAAGTAGATGAGATTACCCGCTCCATAATCAAACCTACTATTCATCACCTTTCACTGAAAGATAATTTAAAGCAGAGTCGTGAGCTCTTGAACATGAGTTTTCATTTGCACCCGGGATACAAGTTTAAAACACCCGGGGAATACTCTGGCAAAATGGAGCATGTCTTACCTCAGTTTGAAAGTCTGTTAAATAATCGTGACAAATTCCGAGCGTTTCCCATACTTGCAGTCGCTGAGCAATCCCCTAATCGGAATAACAGAATTGAATTGACAGATGAAAGAGATTTTACCGGTTCGCAAACAATCAAACTGAAATTCAAGCACAGTCAGGAAGATATGCGAAACATAAAACGCTCAGCACAACTATTTGCCACAGAGATTGGCAGGCATAGCCTTGGGCGAGTTCAGACAGCCTTTATAGATGATCAAGAACCTGTCCTGTCACCCGATGATCACCACATGGGGACAACACGAATGAATAACAATCCCAAACTTGGCGTTGTTGATAAAGATTGTAAGGTGCATGCTATCAAGAACCTTTACGTTGCAGGGAGTTCAGTCTTTCCTTCCTGTGGTTTCGCTAACCCAACCCTTACCTTACTTGCACTGTCTATACGCCTGAGTGATCACTTGAAAGCGAAATTAAAATCATGAGCATGTTAACCCGCCGACAATTACTGATCTTTGCTACTGCAATGCTTTCAGCACAAAGTATGGATCTCCCTGCTGCACAAAACATATTACCGCGCGATTTATTTAAAAATATTAATATCGACAGAGCAGCATTGTCACTGTATGCGAAAAACTATATAGATTCGCATCCAAAAGAGAATACTTATGAAGTTCTGAAGAAGTTAATTTTTAAAACCTACAAAAGCCCGAATATAGCGAAAATAAAAAAGTATCTAAACCTGCGAATTGAGAACGATTTCATCAAGGAAGACATAGTAACTATTGACGGTTGGGTACTTTCAAGGACAGAAGCGCGTCTCTGGTGCTTACTGCATGTAATGTTACGTTAATTTTCTAATTTTGCTTTTTCAGTTGTTCATTTACCCAACTATCAAACGCTTTTTCCAGCTTAAGGGTCGGCTCTAGCCAGGACCCTGGTTTTTCCTGTCTAAATAAACGCATTGTGGGGTACCAGGGCGTGTCCTCACGATCATACATCCAGCGCCAGTCAGCGCTGTGAATCAGCAACATCCATACAGGCTTGGCCAGAGCCGCCGCCTGATGCGCAGGTGCAGAATCAATCGTTATGATCAGATCCATTTTCTCTAATAATTGTGAAGAACCGTAAAAATCATCAATTCGAGGACTAAGATCATGTAACATCCAACCAACATTATTCTCAAAAATATCTTTTCGTCTTTCTCCAAGCTGAAAACTATAAAAGCCAACTTCCTGTCTCTTTAATAATGGTATTAGTAAAGGCAAAGGACAGGAACGATCCGGTTTTGGTTTACCTGCCCAGACTAGACCTACTTTTAATTTCATTCCTTCAAACTCAGGGATCGATATCTCATCCAGATTAGAGACCTTTAAATAAGGCATTTTTGCAGGAATATCATTAATGCTTATATTTAAAACAGCCATCAAACTTGTAATAGGCAAATGAAAGTCATAGCTCGGCATTTCCGAATCGACATCAACCACCTCATCTATTTCTTCTATTTCTTGCAACAACCTCGTCAACTGCTTAGGAGACTGAACAAGCACCCTCGCCCCCATTTCGGATAATTGAGGGACAAAGCGGATGATATGAATAAGGTCTCCAAATCGTTGCTCATACGTTAGAAATATAGTTTTATTTTCTAAGGATTCACCCCGCCATAATACACCTTCAAATTTTGGTTGAGGAATTCGTGATAGTTCTAACCTGCTTTCAAACCCCGGCCAACCATTTTCAAAATCCCCCATTCCCAACGCACAAAGACCTTTTAACCATTTCGATTCAACTTTCAATTGTTCTACTGAAGGATCTTCACTATTACTAGAGATTACTTTATCAAATGATTCAGATGCGAGAGCGGGTTCATTCATATCCTTATAAAGCAAAGAAATATTATAATTTAAGAATATATTGTCCGACTCAACACGCAGCCCCTTCTTAAGCGCGCGTAGTGCCTCTTTGGGGCGATGATTAATTCGCAGCAAGTTTCCTAGCCGACTCCAGATAACTGGATTTTTTGCATTCAAATTACTGGCGCGCTGAAAACAGACTATCGCAGCATCATTCTTATTTAACTGCTGAAGAACCGAGCCCAGTCCAAAATAGGCTTCCCATTTTGTCGGGTCTATCTTTAACACCTGAACGCAAGATTGAAATGCTTTTTTGAATTCTTTCTTTGCTGCGTGTGAATTTGCCTTATCTAACAGCAATTGCACTTTTTCGTTTTCATCAGTCATGGGGTATATTCGATTATAAAATTCTGTTTTATGATATTTTCAGATTTATTACTGACATATCGGTATTTGCCTGGCTCCAGATTCAATCCAGAATCTTTCCCATCCGCTTGCATGAGAGACACCTTCGGCAACAATTAGTTGTACACAAGCTAACTCGGAATCACTTTTCTTTATCGCCCTAAGGTAACTCTCTAGTACTTCTCTGGTCACTACTTTATCCTTACTGCCGAGAAAATGAACTTGCGGTAGCTTGTGCATAGAATCAGCATAATCAGCGGGGTTCAAGGACTCGTGCAGACTACTTAATTTATGTACACGCGTGAACGCATGAGTATCAAGGTTCCCTGCAACAGTCCTCAGATCAACAATATCGCTACGAGTCGCCGCCAGTATTGTAGCAATTGTTGCCCCACCGGAAAAACCCACTAATCGAAAACCCTTTATTCCCTGTTGTTTTCTGTAGTCATCCAACACAGCTCCAATAGAATCTACGACCTTTGGAGAATAGCGTTTATCAGTCCAATACTCGATTGAACAATTTGAATCTTCTGACGCTAGTATAAATTGGCATGGTCGCGCAATATAAATAACATTAATCGAGTTATCACTGAGTGCCAGCTTTAGGCCAATCGGTTTTTTTGGGGTCGGATTTTTTGAAGCGGTATTTCTATCAACAAATGCAAACCCATCTCCTTCGATAAAAACAGTCGCTATTTCAGGCTTTTTTTCAAAACGTGAGAAAGTGATGACTTTAAAGGAACCGGCTTCAATTACTCTTCGATGAAAACCATGTTCAATTGCCAGCTTATTCGACTGCTTTATTCTGCTTTCGGTACCCGCGCAGGCCACAAAGATACTTAAGAAAAGCAATAGAGAAACTTTCAGGCTAAATTTTATACTCACTTATAAATTAATTCATTGAGCAAGAGGAGTGATTTTCATTACGACAAAAAAAAGCCCCTGATAAACAGGGGCTTTTCACGTAACAGACCTAATTTAAAAGCTGTAATGAATATTAACCGTGCCGGAATGTCCCTTAAACCCTTTCCTGGATTGGAAATCATAACCCGCCTTGAAATCAAAGTTTTCGCTGCTATACATGGTTAATGAGCCACCTACGTTGACACTAGAATTGGCGGGGTCAAATCCATTAGTGCTAAAAGATGCGCCGCCACCCGTAAAAGTGGACGTGTTTTGCTGAGCATCATCAACATACTCCTGTCTAAAACTCGCATGGAGTTCCGGGACGGCGACAAAGCCATTACTCATCTCGAAACTCTTATGAATAGACACACCTAATACTGTCTCAAAAGTTTTGTAATCCTGCTTTCGTACCCTCAGGTTGGTCGCTCCCGCACCGGTTTCGGTATATCCATCCATATCAAAACCAACATAATACAAGCCGGCATAGGGTGAGATAATGACTTCGTCACTAATCTCCATCTGGTATCTATAATTAGCCTGCCAGGTAACCTGGTCACCATCATAATCCGCTCTCGCGACGCGGCTTAATGCACCGACATTGATACGACGCGTGCCTTCATAGTCATTGCTGCCATAAGACAAACTAGCATCAACGACATGCGGTCCGTTTGCGAAATTACCGTACAAGGTAGCCTGATAGGTTTCAATTTCGGTTCTGTTGCCAGAATTATTTGTGTCCACATCAGTGTCAACATAACTGAAAGCCAGTCCGAGACGCAGATTATCCTTCACGAGTGAATCAACACCTAAGGAGAAGCCTGTTGTATCACCATCAAAACCATCTATGTTTTGTCTATCATTCTGGTCAAAGGTAGAAGCAAAACCCTGTAACCAGGCTGACATACCGTTATTAGAATCACCAGCTGCCATGCCACTCATAGCTCTGTTGTCGCCATTAGCTACACGCAAATCATTTAAGCGTTTGATGACGGTGCCAACGGCCTGTCTATTTGCACTGTTGCCAACACTCATCACCGCAGCACTCATGTCCGGTGCCAGTGACTCTACGGCATCCTGAAACTCACCCTGGTCCTCAATATCCAGTAAAGCACCTAACAATTCGCCATCTGCCGGGAAGACATCATCGAGCACACCAACAACGGCTGTGGCATTTGGTGTCAAATCACTAAACCAGTCCGTGATAGAGGCTATTTCTGTCGTCAGGGTCAAATCGCTACCGGCAGTACTGGCAACAAACTCAACTTTTGTGCTGCTATCGGTGACCGTCGGTAATGCTACGCTTCCCGCTGAGCCTTCGATAATCTTGTAAGTCACACCATCCGCTATACCGCTGAAAGACTCTACCGTGACATCAATAGTTGAATCAGCTGACACGGTGACATTACCTGTCGCAACAACTTTACCGGCATCATCCTGAGTTGCACTGTTAATAACAGTACCAAATGTAGTCCCAGCATCCAGAACAAAATCTCCTGTCACACTCACGGTGGTATTGGTCACATCCAGACTACCGCTAGCACCACCACCCACGGTAAGGTTACCGTTATGAGCATAGCTGCTGCTGACCAACATCGAAGCACCATCAGCAATGACCGTGTTCGCGGTAATAGCATCAGCACTGGCCTTCGTCACTGCACCTGCAATACTCAGGTTCGTCGCATTTACTACCTGATCAATGGTCAGGGTTGCGCCCTCATTTACTGTGACGGTATCGAGACTGGCAGTCGCACCTATGGCAGCATCCAGATCCCAATCACCGCCAAAGACCAACAGACCTTCACCTGCGTTAGCGCCGTCAAAGGCCACTGTGCCCTCAGTATTTTGATTCACCAAGGTAACCGTACCTAAATCTCCTATTACCACTGTCGGAGAGTTCAAAACACCATCAGCCGATTGGGTAAAGCTCGCCCCAGCTGCCACTATTAAGGTATTGCTGCCAGCAGTTAAGGTACCCGCTGTCTGCGTTACAGTTCCTTCAACAAGGATTGTGGTTGCATCCAGATTCTCATCCAGAGTCAACGCACCCGTGTCGGTGACGGTTACCTTAGCCAGGCTGCTTGTTCCACCAATTGCTGCATCGGTATCCCACTCACCGGTAAAGACCAGTTCGCCGACACCGTCTGTCGCGCCATCAATCGCAATAGTGCCTTCTGTATTCTGATTTTGCAGCGTTACCACGCCGCTATCACCGATAGTGATTGTGGGTGTATTTAGCACGCCTGTATCCGTCTGAGTAAATGCACTGTCCCCATTTACAGCGACACCATCCGCTATATCCAGCGTACCACCTTGCTGAATCAGCGTGCCTGAGTTGCCGTCGGCATCCGGGTCACCAATGGTGACTGAATCAAAGTCAAAATCCTGATTCGAATAAAGAATCTCGCCATCCGGAATAACGATATCCAAGTTTGTTTCCAGAGCTGTAGTTACCTGCAAATCACCATCAGCATCGAGACTCGCAGTAAAGTTGAAACCAATGTTGTTATCGATAACATCAGCGGTTGGAACCACAATCGCTGATACCTCAGCACCGATATTATCCGAGTCATTTTCAATGATGATATGGGTAGCACCATCTGCCAACACCGTACCGTTACTTGCATCAACAACCAAAGTCATCGTAGCTGGCGAGGTTACCGCACCGGTTACATTGAAATTGCTCAGTGTAGGGTCGACATTCAAGGTACCGCTGAACAAGGTGTCTGCTTCAAAAGTCACATCAGTGTTTACCGTTGTATCAAATGTGCGCAGCGCACCTGTAGTTGCCTTAATCGTTACAGGGCTGGCGAAATCAGTAATGTCACCATCAACAGTTTGATCTCCAACAATATTCAATGTCGTCGTCGTTCCACCGTTCAAATCACCGGTTAGAAAACCTGTACCGTCAATGTCAAGCGTGCCATTAGTGGTTGTAATAGCATTCGCACCGCCATAGAAAGTGCCTTCATTGGTTACACTGAATGTACCACCACCGATATCGCCTATGGCCAGACCGTCATTACTACCTTTAATCAGACCACTGTTATTGATACCACCAGCGACATTTGAGCCAGTCCCTATGACGATACCAGCGCCGTAGTAATTGGTCGTTGGTGTGGCAGCCGTTGTGTTACCGCCTGTCCAGACACCCATAATGGTGCCACTATTGTCAATTGCTGCCACAGAGCCCGTACCAAGATTCACACCAATTGCTGTTACAGCGACATTGGTACTCGATGTTGTACCGGCCAGCACGATTCCACTGGTATCAAAGTTTGCAGTTGCGCTAATGGTGCCGCTGTTTATTAAACCGGCCGTACCGGAAACGGTATTACCGTTGAAACGAATACCACTAGCTTGAACACTAGCCGAACCATAGGCTGATGTACCCGCGTTCACACTAACCCCCGTCGCGTTGATAGAGGCTGTCGCAGTGATAGTGCCGCTATTATCCAGATCACCACCAATACTGCCGCCCAGACTAATACCAGTTACGTACTGGTACAGACCAAGCCAGGCAGTGCTGGTGCTTCCACCATTAATACTTATAGTATCCAGGTTCATTTCAGCGCTTGCGTTGATCGTGCCACTGCTGTTAAGTAAATCACCCGTGACCGCCCCAC
>Ga0055584_100002828_pt1 | contig 17228 bp, 11 predicted proteins | sample OSDHelmetaG_FD_58716 | JGI IMG/M metagenome (GOLD analysis project Ga0055584, IMG submission 58716) | Pelagic marine sediment microbial communities from the LTER site Helgoland, North Sea, for post-phytoplankton bloom and carbon turnover... | ecosystem: Environmental > Aquatic > Marine >... | reverse complement strand
GAGATGGCCAGGAAAAACAGCCTTCAATAAACTGATCCACCGCCACGTCTCCTGCCCGGTTCCAATCTGAATGCCACAACGATCTGCGGACAGGCCGCGAGTCTCATGCCGCCATTCAGTCCCGAAACGATCACTTCAGAAGTGTCTTCGGCGGGCAGCGAAGCCGGGGAACGTTGAAACGCACGTTTTGGATCACAAGTAATCGGGTTTGGCCAGGATAAACCGTCTGGCGCGATTACAACGGCTCGATAACCGGATCGTCGCCTTCGACGATTATGACACGGCGCCCAGCCTGCACTGAGCCAAGTTGTCGTGTTCGGCCATTTGGCCAACGGATCGTGATCGAGTCGGCATTATTGGCGTCACCAAGCCCGATATGTATTCGAGCGGGTTGTTGTCCGAGACAACCATTTGCCGGAAACAAGTCGCGAACAACTTTTTCAGTTCCCACAGCAGCAGTGACGCGAGTACCGATCGCCGTGGCGTTCCCACCGGGCAGTATTGGTGTGATCTGGATTACGTTGCCTTGAGGTATCCGATTCAGAAAGAGTCGAATCGCACCTCCACCGACCGATCCAACAAGCAGATCCTGGGCACCGTCGTTGTTGAAATCTGCCGTGATGACGGACCTTGAATCAGAGTCCAGATTTGCCCCCGAAGTGAACGAGGCATCGACGAAATCCCCGCCTTGCTGATTCAGAAAAACCCGATTCTGCTCGTAGGCACTAAGATTTTCGCCAAGAGCTGGCAAGTGAAACGGATTCTCGACCCACAATTCACCAGCATCCACATCGAGATTGCCCAACACCTCGTGCGATTGCGAACGGTCCAGAGGCTGTGACACGACAGCCCGCCAGTAGCAGGTTCAGCCATCGGGTTTGTGACGGTCGAAACTCATGAACCCTGTCGAGGCGTAAATGTCCAGCCAGCCATCGTTGTCGAGATCTACGAATGTTGGAGCGTACGCCCAGCCGACAGCGTTGATGCCGAGCGATTCGCTCAGCTCTTTGTAGACGTTCGAACTGTCTGCTCGGCTGTAAAGTCGGTTGCCAGCACACGAGCCACAAATCTGCTCGTAGACACCGTCCGGATAATCGTCAGGTGACACGTGAGCGATGATTCGCCGGCCCATCTTCGAGTACATATTGGCAACGTAGATGTCCGTGTGCCCGTCGTTGTCAATGTCTCCAGCAGCGACTCCCATGCTTGTTGAGAAATCAGCCGTACCTGTGGCTTCAGAGATGTCTTCAAACGTCCCATCGCCTCGGTTTCTCAAGTGGATATTTTTCCCGAAGTCGTTCGCGACGTAAAGATCCGGAAAATGGTCGTCATCGTGAAAATGCCAGACGGCTGCAAATGAATTTCTTGCGCCACCGCCAGCTCCAGACTCTTCGGTCACGTTGACGAACCGGCCGTCACCCTGATTCTGCCACAACGCGTTCTCCGCGCCCGACAGCGCGTCGCCAATCCACGGCTTCGGATTGGAATCGGTCGAGGTCTCCGTCGAATGCTGATAAAGGATGTAGAGGTCCAAATCTCCGTCACAATCGTAGTCGGCAACAACGCCTCCCATCGGATGATGGTCAATGACCAGTTGCGATCGCGCAGTCGCATTCGTGAAACGTTGACCTTTCTCGTTGTGATAAAGTTGATCGCCGATCAGCAAGTCCAGAAAACCATCTGCGTCATAGTCGATCCATAGAGCCATATTGACTAGATGTGAATCGTCAACCGGCCAGTCCTGGATACCCATTTCAGCAGCAACGTTGCGATAGGTCTCGTCCGCCTCGTGATGGAGTAACAACGACCGACCAAGGAAAGATGCCACTGCGATATCGAGAAATCCATCTCGATCGAAGTCGCCTGCGGCCATCTGCCGCCAGTATTGGCGAGCATCTGCGGCATCCACCGTCCAGTTGTCAATCAACGGCAACGCATCGAGGTTGCTGATGACGCTGACATCCTGCATCAGCGGCTGCGGCGAAGCTCTCACCTTTTGTGTTTCGAAGTGCCATTCGCACACGATTGCGCCCGACCGGATGTCGTCGTCGGTTGAGAACTCCAGAATCGCCGCGCTGTGAACTTCGACTATCGTCAGGCCAGATTCTACCGACTTGCCGCTGAGTGTTAGCAGAAACTCCGCAGACCAACGGTCGTCTGATTCAGAAACTCGAGAAAGCTTAAGAACGCGAAAGTTGGTTTTCATTGTTTCAGCAAGCGGACCGACCAACTGCTTGTTCGCTTCAACAAAACCCGCCGCATCGACATTGGTGAGTGCAGAGTTCTCCGCTGACCGTACCGACTGTTTGACACTCGATACTTGAACAACGGTCGCGGCGGTCTGATCCTCAAAAATCGACCCGGAGAATGGATCAGCAAGTCGCTTCTCTAAAACATTCCATTCACCTTTGCCCATAGACCTTGCAAGCGGTCTGCCGAAGAATGTTTCGAGTTCGAATGCGAAGTGCTCGACATCCCAGATTAGCTCCTGCTTTTCTTTCGCAAGTGCGGTTGCGCTGAGATCAACAGTGGTTGTTGGCTCTTTCGCTTTGTTACCACGTTGAACGGCAACAGAACCAATTGCGATCAACAATGCGATTCCGATTCCGGTGTAGACCGCTCGTCGCGCTGGCGATGAGTTGGGAGTCGTTTGGGGATCGTCGTTCATCGATTTCTCGAATGTATTGTGCTGAGCACTCAGTATTCTGGCGTCACGATTGCAGCTCGCCGAATGATACGGCTATTTGCGCACCCGAATCCAATGATCGGTGAAAGTCAGATCGTCCGACATTCGCTGCTTTGAAAAGTGACACGGCAGACAGTTGCTCGACATCGGTTGAGAAACGCATTCAATTGCCATTCCGTCATCACTTCCGTGACAGTTAAGGCACTTCTCGACGTAGAACGTTGGGTCTGTTATTGCTGGGCGGTGTGGGTCGTGGCACGTGACACAATCAAGTCGATTCAGAGTTGATGGCTTGGCCTTCACAGTCGACTGTTCTTTGAAACAAGCACTCATCGTCAGGCCGACAGAAGCGAATCGAACCAGGATTGGACGATCAGGATTCAATTCAGAGTCGGTCAACTGGTCGGCTCGCCGGTGACACTCACCGCAGCGATTGACGGATTCGAGAGGCGACAGATCGGACCAGCGTTCCATCGAGATGGCTCCGTCTTCGACGCTGGCGATGTGTCTGTTTCCGCCAGGATGGCAGCGATCGCACCCAACTCCCGCGATGATATGTTCTTCGTCGATCCGCCCACCGTTGTTCGGAAGGTGTGTAACGTGGCACTCGAAACAGTCCATTGTGACGACATGGTCTTCAGGTTGCACAAGCTGAGGAAGCCCCTCATGGAAGCCTGGTGAAGTATCAAGGCTGGGCGTTATTCCAAGTGTATTTGTCGGATACCACGATACACGGTGCTGGAGAGATTCCGTTTGACCGTCTGGGTTGGTCAACACGCTAATCGGAGTCTGTGCGTGTTGCCCGGAACCGAAGACCCAGTCCACACGAATTGCGTTCGGCCATGTTTCCGAAGCCAACCACAGTTGGCCGTTCCGATTTTCGTATCGAACGAGAGGCCCCTTGTTTTCGAAAGCAAACGATTTACCTGCGAAATGCTCAAGAATATCTGGAGAATCGCCCCGAGCCAAAGTCAATCGATGGGGCGCCGTTTCAAACGTTTCGCAAGCGTCCGCGTGGCAATCGGCACATTGCTCCATCGTCGGTGGGCGATTCTCGGAAAAAACTTTACGACCAGACAACGACGGTGTCTGCGACCGCCTGATCACACTGAGCATGGTGGCCGCCGCCAGAACGACCAGCACCAGGATACTGACTGAGATCGAAATTCGAGGTTTCGCAAAACTAAAACGCATTTCGACCAACTACGGACAAACGACTGTCGGGAAATTTTTGAACCAATGTTCGATACGCGTCCAGAGCTGCGTCAAAGTGACCGATCTCGACTAACAACTGATATCGAGCGTAAACGAGTTCTGGATCGTCGTCCGTCAGGTCATTCACCGCGCGATTTGTATCGCCGATCAGATGGGCATCGATTGATTTTCGGATGGCGCTGACAACTTCTGAGTCAGGTTGAGCTGGAGGATTCAACGTTTCCACCGATAGGGCTGGACCTTCAGTATCCGTCATTGTTTGTGACAACGCGATGGACCGAAACAGACTGCTTTGCCCCATCGCCAACCGCTCGTTGTAACCAAGCTCGATCTGATTCCTTGCGAACTCTTCGCGAGCAGTCTGACTGATTCCAGCCTGGAGCACAGGATGCAATATTCGCAGCGCAGCAATATTCAGCTTCATAGCTCTGAATGTTTTTGCAAGACGTAAGTCAGTCAGCAAAGTTGGGCGGCCGGTCAGCAATCCAACCAGATCAAAATGCGATTCATCACCGGCGGCGGAACTTGGTTCGTAGCTCCATGCATTTTGATCGACGTGTTCTCGTAACTTCAATGTGCTCGCGATTTGCGGTGAGGTAACGGGGTCGCCGGCAACCCCGAATACGAGAGAGGCTCCGTCGAGAGACAGAGGTTTCCAGATGGTCGGCTCCAATGCTCGGACCAGTCGTGTGTCTTCGGCCGGCACGACCAGCAATGTCGTGTTGCGTTCTCGAAGCGGGAGCCACCATCCTCCCCAGCTATCGTCAACACGCCGATGAGGAATTTGCCATCCAGTCGACAAGTCCTCATTCAGGAGAGCATTGGATCGAAGTCGACTGTTCAGTAGAGCACTGCGCGGAGTGTCGAATGGCTTTGCTCCATTTGGTTCAAACCAACATAGTAATCCGGCTTCTCGAATTCCCAGGCAATGGGCGCAACCGACTGTGTCAACGTCTCGAAGCGAGTCGTGGAATGCTGATCCATCGATGGATGGATCGAATCCCCAACCCGTTCGGCTGATGCTTTCAGGCCAGCGACCAACGGCCGCAGCAGCGACGAGCAGAATCACTCCGACGGGGAGAACTTTCGCAAAGCCGAACGGCAATATCTCGTTGTTGGACAATCGAGATACTGAAACGCCGTCAGATCGGAGTTCTCGAAGCAACATCAACGTCAGCCAGATTGAGACTGGCGCGAGATTTCGTTGCGAGGTCCAGGCAAGCACTTGGATCACAAAAAACGATACGACGAAACTCAGTGGCGATTGTCGACGAATGAGTACGAAAAACGTGGCGATCGACAGAAAGACAAATGCAATGCTCTCGGGCTGGTAGATCGTGAAAGTAAGGGATCGCCACGGTGTGGACTGAAGAAGGGCAGTGTTGGTTGTTAACGATGGAATTAAAAGTCTGGTTGAGTCCCAGACTGTTGCTGGCCCGCGAGGGGTCAAACAAATTCCAACCGCCATGAGCAGGATGATGCCAATGATCACCCGAATAGAAATCTGTGACTCCCGCGACCGCACGCGTTGGTTCAGTGCACTCAACGCAACGAACGTCCCCAGCACGCAGAACGGCCCGGTGTTTGCCCAGGCCACGATCGTGATCAGCAGAGCCGCGAGCCATTCTCGGGATACACCTGCTTGCAAGCGACATCCCAGCGACCAGACGACAAACACGGCAGCCGCCTCAAAGGCCAGCGGCGTCGGTTCCCACGCGTGTCTTGCCGCTAGCAATCCAAGCAACACGATCGCTAGACCGATTGCGTTTCTCTGCCGTAATTCGAAAAACAGCAGGTAGAGTCCAGCAATCCACACGGTAAGCAGCTTCAGCCCGATCAAGGCCCCAACTCCTCCAACCGAAAAGAGTGCGTAGAACGGGACTCCGCCAAGCCAATCGGCATCAGTTGTCACTTCGCTAGCCAGCAAAGATTGCGCCGGCGCGGTTGTTCCATCGACGACGGCTCGGCCGCGGCTGAGTTGCCACCAGAAATCGTGTGTGCTGATTGGGTGAAGTCCGATCAGCGTCGCGACGGCCAGCAGAATGGCGCAGCATCGCCGGTCCGTCGCGGTGTCCAAATCACGGATGTTGCTTGTGCTCGAACGCGGCATGGATTCCATCAGTCGCCGGACAGCGAATGCGAGAAAATCATTTCCAGCGAGTCAAAGTCGATGCCGAACTAACACTACTCGCCATCGGTCGACTCTACGGGTCGTTATAGCGGATTCTGCCATAAGAGCCACATCTTGCGGAAACTGGCCGCTGCCGCCGAAGTCTGAGTTTCAACAACCAGTCGCGATAGGTGACGCAGATACTTCTGGCAGTTACAGCTCGGTACAAGACGCTATATTTTCAGCAGATTCAAAACCGTGATTCGCAGATCAAGGTTTGCTTCATAACTGACTCATCTCTTTCCACGATTGTTGTGCAATGTCATCTATTTGCCGGGGCAAACCACTGAGTCGATCGGCCGCTACATATGCTCTTGCGGCAACCGTTGCGTGCTGTTGTTGGATTTCTGACTCCATTGCCTATGAGACGCCATTGCGATTCGAAGACGTTTCGGAATCGGCAGGGATCAACTTTCAGCACCATTCGCCACTCACGCCAGGACGCCATCTTCATCTATTCATGGGATCGGGAGCTGGTTGGCTGGACTATGACCGGGACGGATGGCCTGACCTGTATCTTGGCCAGGGGAAGTCGTTGAATGTTGAAGACAGCAAATCGCTGCCCAGCAATCGATTTCTGGCGAATTCAGGCAATGGCGCGTTTCGAGACGTTACTGAATCATCCTGTCTGACCAACACGGACTATTCGATGGGAGTGGCTGTTGGCGATTTCGACAACGACGGGTTTCCGGATGTTTACGTCAGCAGTTACGGCCAGAACCGACTTTACCATAACAATGGCGATGGTTCTTTTTCAGAGATCGCCGCAGATCGACACGTCGATGATCATCGATTTGGATCAAGTTCCACGTGGGCAGACATCGATGGGGACGGTGATCTGGACCTGTTTGTCGCAAACTATCTCAGACTCGACAAAGACAACTACCCTTTGTGCAAACATACCGAACTTGGGAAGACTTATCATTCAGGTTGTCACCCCAGGTACCAGAAGCACGAATACGACATTCTCTATCAGAACGACGGTGACGGAACTTTCACGGACATTTCGGAAGCATCGGGTTTGAAGTCCGGCGTGGCACGTTGCGGTCTTGGAGTGATTGCAACGGATCTCGACAACGACGGCGACGTCGATTTCTACGTGGCAAACGACACGGTTCACAATCAACTGTGGATCAACGATGGCGGCGGAGTGTTCACTGACGACGCGCTCGTGGCCGGAGTTGCCGTGAATCGGATTGGACAGGCGGAAGCCGGAATGGGCCTGGCGGCTGGCGACGTTGATGGTGACGGACTGCCTGACCTTTTCGTCACAAACTATTTCAGTGAGTCCAATACTTTTTACCGGAACGAAGGTTTTGGATTCACAGACGTTACGTCGGAATATGGCCTTGCCGCACCGAGCAAGTTGCGACTTGCGTTTGGGGCGTCACTCTTTGACGCTGACAATGACGGCTGGCTGGATCTGTTCGTGGCGAACGGCCACGTTCACACCGAACAGTCTGCAATGGGGAGAAACGAACCGTTCGCGCAGTTGCCACAGCTTTTTCGCAATCAGAACGGCCGTCGATTCGGTGACGCTTCCGCATTAAGCGGTGACTACTTTAGTCGGCGATTGGTCGGTCGAGCGTCATGTGTTGCGGATTTTGATCGAGACGGGCGTCTTGATCTCGCGGTGCAGCATTTGAATGGGGCCGCAACCTTGCTCCGTAACGAAACGGCAGCGGTTGGACGCGTCGTCACGATAGAGTTGGTGGGGATGGAAAGCGCGAGAGATGGCAACAACGCCGTTGTGAACGTCACAGTCGGAGGAAGGCAGATCACACGAGCTAGCACTGGAAGTTCCAGCTATCTTTCGAGTAATGACAGTCGACTTTCTATCGGTGTTGGAGAAAGCGACGTTGCTGATTTGATCGAAGTTCGCTGGCCTGGCGGTCGCAAGGAAGTCTGGCATTCAGTCTCAACGTCCGAAGTTCATCGGTTGATCGAAGGGACCGGAAGTGCGGAGAATTAATCCGTACAAGATCAGGCGTGAGTGAGTTCTGACGTCGGTTGCCTGTCACAACGTCCGTTTGAGGATCTCGAATGGCCAAAGTTGTCTGCTATGTTGCGTGTGTGATTCTCTTAATCGGAATCACCTGGTCGGTCGTGCATTGGAATTCGCCGTCGACTCTTGAGATCGCTGAGAAGGCTGCGGCCACCGGTGATAATGAAGCGGCTATCCACGCATTTCGCCTTCACCTTACACGATTTCCTGAAGCGACCGACGTCCGCATGAAGCTGGCAAAGTTGCTGGTCGCAGTTGATCCGACGGAGTCTCTCGAACACTTTCGCCTGATCCCGCAGGGCGACTCCAGCCACCAGCATGCTCTTCGCCAGATTGCTTTCATCTGCTTGCAGACAGATCGAAGTGCGGAAGCTGAGCAAGCACTGCTTCAACTTGAATCGCTTGCCCCTGACGATTTCGCGGTGCAGTTATCACTCGCTGAACTGTACTTCCACGATGAAAACTTCAAGGATGCATTGCCTTACGCCGTTCACGCGGCAAGTTTGAAACCAGAGCGTGCAGAGACATGGCTGCTGATTGCTGAAATCCGCGACGGACTTCGACAAAAGCCTGAAATGATCGCGCCACTGCAGAAGGCACTCGAACTCTCTCCGGATTCATACAAGGGGCACTTGAACCTGGCATACGCATTTCACGCAGCCGGCGACCTGCCAGGAGCGGCTACCGAGGCCAGTTGGTGTTTGCAACGAAATCCAGATGAAGTCTTCGCTCTCCAGATACTTGCCTCCGTGGCACGCAACGAAGGACGATTCGACGATGCTGCCGCTGGTGTTAAGCAAGCGCTTTCTCTGGAGCCGCGAAATGTCGATTGTCGGATTCTTGAAGCCGACCTGCTGCTGTACCACCGTAAACCGAAAGAGGCCTACTCAAGGCTCAAAGAGCTCCACGCGGAGCACAAAGAAACCTACCGTTACCTGGGGTCTCTGGCACGAGCAGCTGCGGCCTCGGGACACATCGACGAGGCACGACAAATTCACCTGGCTCTGGACGGTCTTCGGTCGGAGGAAAACCGGATGATCCGTCAGGTCAGTCCGTAGGCCCTTCGCCTGGAACGATCCTGCGAATCTTTTGTTCTAATTCTGTGAGCAGGATGTGTGTATTGACGGGCACGTCCGTGAATTCCTGAGTCTCACCAGAAGGCCATCGAACGGTCAAGCGTTCGATTGTCGTTGCGTCATCCAATCCAAAGTTCACAAAGGCTGGACGTTGTGATAGGAAACTGACTCCGGGATAGAGTTCTCGATACAGCGTTTTTCCGTTCACAATGCATTCGAGTTTGCTGCCGACTCCGAGGCTGTTGCTCTTGGTTCCTTGCAACGAAACCTTCAGCCAGCTGGAGTCGGGGAACTGATTCTCGAAAACCAGTAATGGCCCGCCGCCAGCCTGGCGAACCAGCAACTCTGGCATGCCATCACCGGTAATGTCAAATGAAACGACAGATCGGCCGTCGCCCGTGCTGTCGGCTCCGGTTAACGCGGAGATGTCAAAGAATGCTCCGTCACCAGCGTTCAGGTGAATGCCGTTCTTCTCGTAGGCACTCAGGTTTTCGCCACTCGTCGGAAAGAGCCACGGGCTTGGTACCCAGAACTCTCCATGATCGTGGTCCAGGTCACGTAGAGCAGGGGTCTTACTTTGTGCGTCAAATGGCTGTGACACGACAGCCAGCCAGACGCAACGTCACCCGTCCGGCTTGTGTGGCGAGACGCTCTGGAAACCGGCCGGCGAGTAAAGATCGTCCAGACCGTCTCCGTTTAAATCGACGTACCCGACACCATAAGTCCAGCCGATATCGTGAATGCCTGCCTGCTGGCCGATCCGATCAAACGAGCCATCGCCACGATTTCGATATAACTCATTGCCGCTGACGAAGTCTCTCATTTGTGCGTCGACGTCGTCTGAGTAGATCCCTTTTCTGAGATTTCCGACGACTCGCTGACCGGCTTTGGAGTACATGTTGGCGATGTAGGGATCGCCGAATCCATTATTGTCGATGTCACTGATGGCAATTCCCATGGAGAAGCCGCCATAGCCTTCCGGGACTGCTCCCCGGCGGAATGTTCCATCGCCGTTGTTGAGGTAGTAGTCGTTCGGTCCGAGTTCGCAGGCGGTCATCACATCCGGGTGATCGTCGCCGTTTGCATCGAACCAGGCGGCCCCCAGCGTCGGGGATCCTGCTCCTTTGGTCCCCGATTTCTCAGTGACATTTTCGAATTGCCAGTTTCCGAGGTTCCGCCAAAGCTGATTGAAGCTCATGTCGCTTCGGCCGATCCACCGATGGGCCGTGTACTGTTTCGCCTGCAGCCCGGCGATGTAGACGTCCATCCGACCATCACGATCGAAGTCAACCACCGAGTAGTTGTTTGATCTGGGATGCAGAATCAGATTGTGTTCGAGAAGGCCGAGTTGTACGAATCGTTTGCCGCCGTCGTTTCGGTACAACTGTCGCGCAAGGATCAGGTCTTCGTATCCGTCACCGTCGAAGTCGGCAAACACGGCGCCTAGGGATTTTGTTCTGGGAAGGTTGACCTGTTCTGTAGCGTCCGAAAACTTCCCTCCGGCATCACCGTGGTAGAGGGACGCACCTCGCTTGTCAGTGACCAGAATGTCGACGCGACCGTCCTTGTCGTAGTCGCAAGCGTAAAGGCCACCGGTCAGAAATGGCCGGGCGACACCAGCCTCCAGCTTCCAGTTATCGTGAAGCGACGGAATGTTGATCCCGGTCTCCGACGTCATGTCTCGCATCAACTGGTTGCTGGCTGTGGCGTAATTCGCCTGATACATCTCGCAGTTAAGGAGCCACTCACGCTGTTCAGGCAGCTCGTCGGTGATACCGCTTATCCGGCAGCGTAGCTCGACCACACGAGTCGCGATACCACCAGATTGTCGCTCACCGGTGAGGATTAATTTGAAAGTACCAATCCACGGTCCATGGAGGTCCCCGTACGTTTCGGGGCTCATCTGCATGACTTTCACGCCGACCGAAGTCAGGCTGCTGAATTCCGTTCTATAGCCCAGAAGAGCCCATACAAATTCCATGCGGTCGCACGAATTGAGACCGTCAGTATCTTCGTGCCAATTGTGAAAGGTGGCGAAGGGATACGACGTGGTCGTTCCACCGCCATTGGGAAAGAGCTTCCCGGAAAAGTCGGGATGGAAGAATTGCTTCATCGCATCCGAATCGCCAGCTTTGAGTGCGGCAGCGATTTTCGGAAACGCCAGATCACCTAGAACGAAGCCGCCTAAGTGCTCGACGTCCTGAAGGTACTTCGCATCCTCTGTCGACAGCACGGACATCGATTCCGATTCAACGGAGACCCTGTCGTCGGTTTTCAGAAGCATAAATGCGACAACCGCGCAAACGCTTGCAGCCACCACGAGGCCTGCAGCGATTACCAGGAGCCTGTGCCGAGAATCACGCTGCTGAACCTCAGGCGACGAGATATTGATTTCATTTGCATTGGGTTCTTGTGCGGGCACGACGGCGGTCTCTACACAGCTCTCATATAGCCGTTAGACGCGACGCCACACAACAGTGCTGATTGTGACGTCGCTCCACGTTGAGGCTTCGAAAATTCTGGTTCTCAGAGACACTACTCGACGGGGTCAGCCGCTCGAACAGCAGCCAGGCTTTCCTGGGCAGCTTGGTATGTGTCCTCAATTGAGCCCTTGCCGCCTCCAGCTTCAATCAGTGCCTGAAACTTCTTAGCAGCGTCGTCTTTCGCCCGTTTTCTTGCGTCCGTCGCGAATTCTTCCGGGACGTCCGTTGAGGCAAACGCATCAACTATTGCTTTGAACTCTGGGGAGGCAGCTTCCGTTTTGACTGCATTCCAGTCACCCATCTCGGCGCCCATCATCATGGAACGCACACTCTCTGAGGACAGTGCGTCGAGTTCTGCCCATTGAGGGGGCTTGAGTTCAGTCTGCGGAGTCGCTCCGCTACCAGAGCATCCGATAACTGCAGCGAGGAGCAAGAAGCAAAGAGTGTTTTTCATCCTGTTGATTCCTTCAACTAATTCAGTCGTTGCAGCTTTACTGCTAAGGCAACGGTAAATAAAAAAGGGTGCGTCAGGGCTAACTTGCCACTGACGCATCCCTGAATTCTTCCGCAATCATATTTTGGCAGGACCGCGTCTTACATCTGGCATAGATCTTTGGGTCACGACGAATTTACTCAACCCGGTCCATGTACCAATCCGCAAGTAATCAACTTGGCGTTGGACTTAAAACTGGGGATTGTTTGTTTCGTCGCCAGAACGACTGTGGGCTGCATTCCAAACGGCAAGGTCGATGGTATCAGAAGCGAACTTTACGCCGCCATCTGCCATTAAAGCGTGGACGCCACCGACGTGAGCACTTGATGCTGGGCGGAATCCGTTGTTGGCAGACTCATCGTTGTCATCCTGCCACGAAAACTGGTCATAGTCTGTGAGTGTCCCAGAGCCGTCCTCGATCTGCCAGTTTGGAGTTCGACCACCGGTCACACCGCAAGTTCCCGTTGCAAACCAGCGGTTGCAGCGGAATGGTGCGTTGATCAGAACCGGTCCACCGCCAAGCCGTACACCGATTCGGCCGCGGTAAACTTCGGCAACAGCAATCGAGTTGCTGGTCCCGTCTTTGATCTGGTTCAGTCTGACCTTTCGGTTCCCGTGAGTGTGTTGTTGGAACACTGCCTGTAGGGCTGCGGTGTTCGGGCTGTTTGCGTTGTTGCTTGCCGAGATGACCGCAGCATAATTAGTTCCTGTGCCGCCACCGACACCGCCTCCCGATCTTGGATCGGTCTCATCCGATGGGCATACATAGACCTGCATAATCTTGCGGTTAATTTCGTCCCATGACGGGGGCGATTGGCTGCACTGAGGCTGTACGTGGTCGCGTTCGAAATCGATCGTTGCGTAAGCCGCGGCTTCGTCGACGTACGGCAGGATCATGACTCGCCAACTGAAGCCACCAACGTTGTTCCAGTTCGAAGCCGGACCGGATGGACAGTTATTGCCGCCTGCACCATAGATGGCGGCGCTGTTAAAGGCCCATGGCTTAAAGACCGGCAGGCAGTCCGCGACGTCATGGTAGTTGTGCAGTGCCGTACCAATGTTCTTCAGATTGCTCTTGCACTGAGAACGTCGAGCAGCTTCGCGCGCTTGCTGTACAGCTGGCAATAGAAGCGCGACAAGGATTGCGATGATCGCGATCACCACCAACAGTTCGATCAGCGTAAAGCCGAACGTCTTTCGATAGTTCGGCAGACTAAGTTGATTTGTTTTCATGGCAGCCAGTCCTTTACGGGAATGTGCAAACTAAATGGATGATCAATAAAGCGTGACTTCGGCCCGTCAGAAACCGAAAATTAAAGTGCTGGCATCCCAACGACAGGTAGGATGATTGTTGGGGTTTGGGTGGGAAGCGTCGTGTCAGCCATGAGGGAATTCGTCAATATGTCGCTAATTCTTACTAGATTACGATGGTGCAGTGTTCGCGTTCAAGTCTTCGATTCTGCGAAAAAGTCGTAAACGCTCAAAAATGAAATCGCCTGTGCGAGTCAGTTTCACTCTGAAACCAATATCGTCGGTCCGTCGTGGCCCGCAGCATTAGCAGGGACGATTTTTACTGAGTTAGGTGCAGCCTGCTTCTCGTCACGAATTCGTATCCAATGATCGTGAAAAAAGACGCCCGGGTGAATCTCAATCGCCGGCATGTGGCACCCAATGCAGTTCTTTGTAGGTGAAACGGGACAATTAGTTCCCTGTTGGTTTTGATCAATTGAGTGGCAAGACCGGCATCTGTCTTCGTAGGCTGACGTTTGTCTTGCAGATGAGTGCAAATGTGGATCGTGACAAACGGAACAGGACAACGTATTCTCCGATTCCAGAAAACATCGTGACTGCAGAATGCCAACAGGCTGAAAACGGATTGTGCTTGGGTGGTAGGGGGATATCCGTTTGGCTGGCACATCTTCCGGTAAGCGATGGCACTGACCGCACAGTTTGATCTCGTCTTTTGCTGACCAGCTTTCTGTGAACATTTTGCCGAGGCGTCTGCCGCTTGGATGAAGAGCGTCTATTCCTGTTAAACGGTTGTTCTTCATTTGTGCGATATGCTCGCCGCCGGGCCCGTGGCAGCTTTCGCAACCCACATTCGGGATGAGATTGGCGACTTCGCCTCCCCGAATTTCGGCAGTGGTCGTGTGGCATCGGACACAATCTGTCAAGGCTTTGCCACTGACTATGTGACCGAAATGGTCAATCTCTTCGTTAATCGGCTTGTTTATTTGTCCTGGAGTCAGACCGAGTGCGCCGCCGGGAACCTCAGTTCTATTAGTTCCGGCCTCTGAAAATAGACTGACCCGATGCTCGATTCCGACGGCGTCTCCGTCGGGCCCCGGGACTAGCGTGAGAAATGTAAACGCATTCATACCTGATCCCAGGGCGTACTGCAGCGGAAACCGATCCTTACCGAAGACTTCAGGAATGAGTACGGAAAGTCCGTCGCCTTCTTTTTCGTACTTCAGGCTCGTCTGGCGAATTGGATCGACGTAAGTTCGACCATCAAGTTGCGTCGGAATCGAAAGGTCTTCCACCATGTGAAACGTTTTGGAGTGGCCGCTGGTTGCGTGGTCTGCCGCTTTGTCGGCGTGACACTCTGCGCACCGCGTTGTTCCTGCGAAACTCGCTTCATTAGCAGACGATCGAATTTCGTCGACAGGCTGGTTGACCGGAGCCGCGTCATGGGAACCTCTCTGCAGATTTGCGAGCCACAGACTTGCCAACGCGATAGTACCGACGGCGAAAAGTAGTCTGGTCAGCGGCTGAGAGAGTTTTCTGGATCGCGGTAGCATCAAAACGCGAACCTCGTTTTCATGGTCGTTGCGAAACCTTTCCAAATGGTTTGAAGCTTAGCTTCCTTCCGTTTCGGATGATTTCGCATCAGTATTGGCTGGCGAGCTATCGCCGTTGGGGTGCTCTGACGCAGAATCAGGATCACTGCTCGAATTCGCTGGCCCAGGTCGAGCGACTAAATCTGAATCATCATTGAACATGATTCCGGGCTCAAGATCTGGCGGGATGTCTGGGATTTCTTCATCGGTCATCGCGTGCAACCAGACTTTCACAAGTGGCCGAAACTGGCTTTCTGGAAAATCGTCTATTAAAGTCCTTAACAACTCCGCGGCCGCCATGCACTCGCCGGCTTCGAGGTTTGCCATAGCACTGGTCCACTGCAGGATCGAAATCTCCACCGCAGTTTCCATCATCGTTCGCGACGATATCAGCGTTTGAGTTGCCGGCCAGGTATTGCTTTCTCCGAGAAACTGCGGAGAAGGCATTGCAAACGGAACAGTGGCCAGCAGCGCTTGAGTACTGGCTGATTTGAGTTGCTGAATCCGCTCGGTGCACCGTCTGACCACGCTTTGATAGTCGCCCAGGGCCATATCGAGCCAGCAGGCCTGAAGAACGGCAGTCAACGGAATGCTGATCGGATTCCCCATTTGTTCGAAGGTTGCGAACATCGCGCTGGCCTCTTCCAGCCGTCCGGTTTCGGCCAGCAGAAACGCAAGCTGGAGCTCTGCCATTTGGTTTCCGGCGACGGCGAGTCGATCGTCTTCCAGAACCTGTAGTGCCCGACCTGCAAAGCCTGCTTGATTCAACGCTGCTGCAAGCTGGGCTCGATCGACATCGTCCTGCTGGATTGCCTCATCAACGCGCCCGTCGGTTTCCTCAACTTGCGGAGCGATCTGCTGCTTCATTTGGTTAAGCTGCCGAGCGAACTGAAGGACTTGATCATTCAGTTCAGAATCGGCGAGTTGACGTATCACGGCCAGCGCACGTTCGACCATCTTAAGCGTCAAGTCGACGCGTCCGGCCGACTGGTAGAGTTGAGCCGCCCCAAACAGAAGCTGCAGGTTCTCTGGCTCTATGACCAGAGCTTGCTGCATTGCGTAAAGCCGTTGGTAGTACCTCTGCTGTGTAGGGTTGGGCAGCTGATACTCGGCCATCAGATTCGATTCGAGACTTTGCAGAATACCGTGAACGTCTGCCTGAATACTGAATATCTGGGCGTTGTCTGCTTCTTCGCTGATGCCAGCTGCGGCGTCGCGAAGCGCTAGGATGGCAAGTCCCATCGCGTCACCCCGCTCCAACGGCAGGCCCCCGTTCGCCACTGCAGAAAGATAGGCTAGTTCATGTCTGGCTTTTTGTGAGAAGTTTGAAACTGGAAGAGTCGGCAAAGATAGAAACTGCTGATAGTTCGAGACCGGTCGCGGCCACTCAACTCGAGTTTCGATGTCTGACTTCGCACGGCAGTCTTCAAATGCCAGTTTTTTGAAAAAGCCAAGATTAAGGTTCGAAAGCTGTTCACCGGGAGCTGGTTTCGCTTGAGCAAAGAATGCCGTCGAAGCGCCAAGTGCGACGAGATCCCATTCTGGCGATGCGACAAGATCGAAGTACGAGTCGTAATCCGGGCTCGTTCCCCACATCCGCGGGGTAACCAGATTGACCTGGTACTCGTCGAACGGCACCTGCCACAATTCTCGTTTTCCGAGCCAGCTGTCAGAATCTTTGACGGGATTTCCAGAAGCGGGATCTGCAGATGCAGGATTCACCGCGCCTTGCCGCAATGCATAACGTGCTTTGTTATGAGTCCTGAGAATGTCGTTGTCGCCTCCGGAGAAGATTCCGACTCGGCTGTCGACGAACGAAGGAACGCCGTGCCAAAGCAAGACGTCCGCCTGGTCAAGCCGGAATGTAAAGATGCGTCCTTCTGGCAACTGCTCAATTTCGTCTTCGGTAGCGTCGATCGTCGCTGCCAGAAGTGGGGAGAAGCCGAGCCCGACACGACGACCATCCGGTCCCATCAGGCGGCCGCTAATTGCCAGAAACGCGATCGCCGCGAAGCCGAGCACCGTGACGGCTCGTCCAGCTCTTGACCACAGCACTTCCATCGTCTCAATGGTGTATTCCTGTCGGCAATTGGCTCGGTACCAGTCCTGGCCATTCAGTGCAGCGAGTACGCACGAAACCAGAGCCAACGCTCCGAGCTCATGTGAGCACGCGATTGAAAGTCCAAGTACGGCAACGTACGTTGCAAACAGTCCAACGTTCAGTCGCGAAAAATTCATGAAACTGGTCACTGCGGCCACG
>Ga0055584_100002827_pt1 | contig 17228 bp, 20 predicted proteins | sample OSDHelmetaG_FD_58716 | JGI IMG/M metagenome (GOLD analysis project Ga0055584, IMG submission 58716) | Pelagic marine sediment microbial communities from the LTER site Helgoland, North Sea, for post-phytoplankton bloom and carbon turnover... | ecosystem: Environmental > Aquatic > Marine >... | reverse complement strand
ATTTAACTGTTACCTATGTCTCCGAACAACCTGTTACCTATGTCTCCGGTCTATACACCAGTATCCCTACACGGCATCGCAAACTGGCATCACGGCGCTGATCCCGCAGTGGGCGCAGGAAGGCGGCGAGGAGCGCATGATCGCTCGCATAGATAGCCCAGAAACCCGAGGCAGTGTGAAGGCGGCAATAGTCGACAAGATTCTCTACGATCGCGGCGGCGGCGACCCACGGAATGTCTTTATCTCCCGAAATCCTCGCGATCGTTCTATGGAAGGAAAGAACCTGGCCCAGTTAACCGAAGAACACGGCATGAATCCGACACCAGAGAATGCGGCAGAGGTGGTGATGGATATCGTGAAGGCGGGTGGCGCGACTGCGGTCTACCATGCGATCGGGCCCGAGGACGTTGATCGCATCATGCGGCACCCTGCATCGGCGATCGGTTCCGATGGCCCGGTTGCGCCCTTCGGCGTAGGCGCACCTCACCCAAGACAGTACGGCACGTTCGCCCGCGTACTCGGCCACTATGTGCGGGAGCGCGGAGTCATCACGCTCGAAGAGGCCGTGCGCAAGATGAGCAGCATGTCGGCGCAGCGACTCGGCATTCGTGACCGCGGCTTACTCGTTGAAGGCTATTTCGCCGACATCGCCGTCTTCGATGCGGATGTCGTTCGCGACATGGCGACCTTCGAAGAACCGCACCAGTATGCGATCGGTGTGGAGTACGTACTGGTCAATGGCGAGATGGTTGTCGAAGGCGGGCAACACACTGGCAGACGACCGGGCAAGATTCTTTACGGCCCCGGTTATTTAGCCGATTAAATTTCTTATCGAGAGAGGCAGATGACTATGAAAACTTTCGCAGCGAACAGATTGCCCCTCTTGCTCTTGCTGCTACTTCCGCTGAGTTCCCTCGCACAGGAGATCCAGTACCAGGCGATTAGTAGTGAGGCGCTGCGTCAGTCCGCACCGGGCAGCGGCATCGGATTCAAGATTCTGGTCGACGCCGCAAATCTCGGAAGCGAAGAAACTCGCATCGCCGAACTGACATTTCCAGTTGGCTACGCGGGACCCTCCCACCAACACGAGGCGATCGAGATTTTCTACGTACTCAGTGGCCGGTTCGGGCATAACGTGAATGGCGCGGACGGCGTCCTCGCGGCGGGCGATGTCGGCATCGTGAAGCCCGGCGATAACATCATCCACTCCGTGATCGGAGACGAGCCCGCAGTGGTGCTGACGATCTGGCTCCCCGGCGGTGCCGTAGCGCCCTTCCACGCCCCCTAATCAGTGCGCCGCCGCCCCGTGGCTCGCAGAGCCGGAAGGCGGCGAAATTCACCACTTTTCGAGATATTCCCCCTCCTCCCTACCCATAGCCAAAAGCTATCTCCTTGTATTTAAAAGAGATTAGTAGTTGGCACAGAATTCGCAATATACCTATGGCTATAGCTAGAACTGGCATTTATAGGCATAGAGCCCCATTGGAGTGAATTATGAAGCTATTGTCGAATTTCCTGGTCATCGTGTTGGTCATCATCGGCCTTCTGGCGCTGCTGCCGCTAATATCCTTTGGCTTCGCACTCATCTGCGGTGCGGCGGTGTTAGCGATCTGGGTTCTTCCTGTCTGGATTATCGCGACCTCCGACAAGACCACTGGCTTCGAGAAGATCGCCTGGCTACTAGCCATGTTCTGTCTGTCATGGTTTGCCTGGGTGTTCTACTTCTTTCTGGCACCGATCAAGCCTCGCGAGCACTACTACCACTACTAGGGCTAACGCCAAGTCGGCGGGCCTAGCGCTCTACTACTAATGCTGCTTAGTTCAGGTATGATACTTGGCAGCACTCGCAGGGCACGCGCATGGCAATAATAGAAGTAACAAATCTCGCGAAGAAATACCCGCTTCCCGATAACAAGTCCGAATTCTTCTATGCCGTAGATGGCATCTCACTCAGTATCGAGGCCGGCGAGATCTTCGGCATCCTCGGCCCCAATGGCGCGGGCAAGACGACGACTCTCGAGATGCTCGAGGGCCTGAACGACATCGATGGCGGCAGCGCGACCATAGACGGTATCGATGTTGCGACTCAACCCTTCAAGGTCAAAGAGATCATCGGCGTACAACTGCAGGCCAATGAATACTTCGACAACGTGTCGCTCAGCGAGTTACTCACCCTCTTCGCCGCACTCTACGGACGCGAGGTAGATACGGCAGAACTCCTCGGCAAAGTGAATCTGTTAGACAAGGCACAGGCGAAGCCAGACAATCTCTCTGGCGGGCAGAAACAGCGCTTCTCGATTGCCTGTGCGTTGGTCAACAGTCCCAAAGTCCTTTTCCTCGATGAACCCACCACCGGCCTCGACCCGCAGGCCAAGCACAATCTTTGGGACCTCGTGCGCGAACTCAACAAGGCAGGCATGACTATCGTGCTGACTACGCACAATATGGAAGAGGCCGAATCGCTGTGCCAGCGCATCGCCATCATGGATCACGGCAAATTAATCGCGGAAGACACGCCACAGAATCTAATACTTAAACACGCACCGGATCCGCCACAGGCTCCACTGCACGGCAATATCGAGGATGTCTTCCTCGCACTTACCGGCCATGGCCTGCGAGACTAATTATGCCCAGTAAACTGCAGCTGCATCTGTCCAAAGTCTTTCTGAAAATATTTCTGAGAGACAGACAATCGATCTTCTTCAGCCTGTTCTTCCCGATTATCTTCATGACCGTGTTTGGCTTTGCCAATAGCGGCGAGAGCGATCCAATTCAAGTAGGTATCGTGAATAAATCTTCTAGTGTCGTCGCTACCGACTTCACTCAGATGCTAAGCGAGCATCCGCTGTTCGCTGTTACTCTTGGCGAGGAATCGCAGCTGCGCGCCGAGCTGGTCGAGGGAGACCAGACTATGGTGTTAATACTGCCGGAAGAATTCGATGCCCAGAGCGATGGCGCCGAATTACAGCTTCTGGTCGATGCCGCTCAGGTGCAACAGCTAGGCCTGATTATGCCACTTCTCGAGCAAACCCTTATCTCGATCGAGCGGGAGTTCCGTGATATCGAACCGATGTTTACCCTGAGCGTCGAGGACGTGCAGGCGCGCTCACAGCGCTATCTGGATTTCTTGTTGCCCGGCCTCATGGCGTTCACGCTCATGCAGCTTAGCATTGCCGGCAGCGGCTTCAATATCGTGGAGTACCGGCGCAAGGGAATCCTCAAGCGACTTTTCGTCACGCCCATCAAGCCGCGCGATTTTATTGCGGCGATAGTGCTCGCGCGCATGGCTATTGTGTTAATCCAGCTGACGGTGCTAATACTGTTTGCGGTATTGGCGCTGGATGTCAGTATGATCGGGAACTTCGCCTCGTTCTATTTCATCGTTGTTCTAGGTACCTTTATTTTCCTCTGCCTTGGTTTCTGCCTCGGCAGCGTGGCCAAGACCCAGCAGGCGGTAATGGCAGTTGGCAACATCGTTATCTTTCCGCAGATATTCCTTTCCGGCGTGTTCTATCCGATCGAGTCGATGCCCGAACTCATACAACCGATCGCGCAGGTTTTGCCGCTTAGCTTCGTCGCAACTGCCATGCGCGAGATTGCCAACAATGGCGCCAGCCTGCTCGCGATAACGCCGAGTCTTATTGGCATAGCGGTGTGGTTCATCATCGCCTTCGCACTCGCGACGCGCATGTTCGTCTGGAAGGAAGTGGCGAACTAACCTCTTGCAGAGCGTTAGAAAGATGTTCTATACAGCGGATCAACGCTCCTCTGCTGCACCTACGGGAAAAGGCTGGCACCGAGATAAGGCTCTACACCAAGCGGCAACAAGGCACTTGCCCTTATAGGCTGCTCGCCAGCGGGTAGAAACAAGACACATTTGGTCACAACCGAGTTCGTCAGAGGCAGTGACAATTCCGAATCACTTGTACTATAGTCAGCAATTGCAGTCCCAATGAAGGGCAGTTATAGCAAGACTATTTCCCTTCCGGGCGATCGAATCACCCTAACCAGAAAATTCCTGCAATGGATTGGAGTTATAAATGATCAAGAAAGTACTCGTATTATTATCTGCCGTGGCGATGCTTGTCTCAGGCGTGCTGTTTACCGCCTCGGCTCAGGACGGGCCTACACCAGAACAACGTGCAGCGGCCGCCGCCGATACGCGTCAGTCTGTATTTAAGCTGCTCATCCATAATCTTCGTCCCATCGCCGGTATGGCGCAGGGCGCACCCTTCAATGCGGAAGTCGCGGAGAACAATGCCCGCAATATTGCGGCGCTGGCGCCGATGATTCCTGGTTTATTCGCCGCCATGGACACACGCGGCTTCGATATCGAGACCGAGGCGCTGGATGTGATCTGGGAAGACCCAACTGAGTTCGCGGCGAAGGCACAGACCCTGATGGAGAACGCTAATAGCTTCGCCGACGTAGCAGCGGGTGGCGATATGGCAGCCACACTCGGTGCGTTCCGAGGTCTGGGCGGCAGCTGTGGTAACTGCCACGATGACTTCCGAGTAGATAACGACTAGGGCACCTCTGAAACAGAATTGAAAAAGGCAGCCTCGGCTGCCTTTTTTGTGCCTAGGTTTTCTCGACAGCCCTTACTCCGCATGATTGTGCCGGGTAAAAAATGCCGCGAGCGCGTCTCTATCCTCGTCGCTAATCTTGCTGGTGTTATGTTCTATAACATCGTTCATATCGCCCCCGACGAATTCCGCTTCCGGCGTCATGCCAATTAACAGGAACAGATCGAAGTTCTGTGTGGTCCATTCCTCTAGCGCCGCACTGTTGATTGGCTCGATTACCTCTTCCCCCAGCGTGGCACCTGCAAACTCGCGGTTGGCATCGGGAATGCCCAGTGCATTTCTGGGCGTATGACACTCTCCACAGTGTCCCAAATTGCGCGCAAGATACGCACCTCTTGCTACGAGTTCATCGTCGAACTGCTCGGGCGCTGCTTCGCTCATGTCCGCCATAAGATTCCAGCCGGCCATCGCCCAGCGGTTTAGCCAGATCGGTGTCTCGGCGTCTGGCACCGCGTTGCGCTGAGGCTCCAGGCTCATCAGATAGGAGCCGATATCCAGTGCATCTTGATCACTGAGGCCTGCATAGGCGCGATAGGGAAACGCGGGATAGTAGAAGCTGCCACTCGGTGTTCGGCCGTGTTTCAATGCGCGCAGGAAGTCTTGCGCCTGCCACTGGCCGATGCCGGTCTCGACATCGGGTGTGATATTTGGCGCATAGAAGGCTCCGAAGTCGGTTTCTAAGGCGAGCCCGCCCGTGAAGGACTCGTTGTCTTCCCCGCCTCGATGACAGCTAATACAGCCACCCGCGATAACCAGATACTCGCCTCGTGCTATCGCCTCCGGCGAGCCGGACAGTTGCGCCGAACTGTAAACGCTCGGTGGCAGAAACAGATAGAGCGCGACAGCGAAAACTGCTAATGCCACTATCGAGAAGAAAAGCTTGGTCTTGGATAGATTAATCTGCTTTGTCATATCGACCCTTCTCTGATCATATTGTTAGCTAAGCACCTAGACGAGTTCGGTAAGCTGTTCCTTGCGGAAAGTCTTTATCGCTTTCATCTCATTGTTTCGAACTTTCAATGCCCAGTCGGGATTCGCCAACAGCGCCCGGCCCACGGCGATAAGGTCGAACTGGTCGTCTTCCATGCGACTCAGCAACTCATCGATGCCGGCGACCTCCGCTGAGCCATCGCGATAGGTCGCAATGAACTCCTCACTCAGGCTTACACTGCCCACGCTGATCGTCGGCTTGCCCGTGAGCTTCTTCACCCAGCCGGCCAGGTTGAGCGTGGAATCCTCGAACTCGGGCTCCCAGAAACGGCGTGTGCTGCAGTGAAAGATGTCTACCCCCGCATCCGATATGGGCTGTAGAAACTGTTCGAGCTCCTGAGGAGTCTGCGCCAGCTTCGACTCGAAGTCCTGCTGCTTCCACTGTGAGAAGCGCAGAATCAGCGGGAAGTCCGCGCCGACCTCGGCGCGTATCGCCTGCACTATTTCCACGGCGAAGCGCGTGCGCTTGGTCAGAGAGCCCCCGTATTTGTCGTCTCTCTGGTTCGTGCCCTCCCAGAAGAAGTTATCGATAAGATAGCCGTGTGCACCATGCAACTCGATGGCATCGAAGCCCAAACGCTTGGCATCGGCTGCGGCCTGCGCATAAGCTGCAACCAGCTCATCGATCTCAGCCGAGGACAGTGGCTCTAGCACTTTCTTGTCCGGCCCTAACAGGCCTGATGGTGTCGCCGTCGGATAGTCAGGGTGGGGGCCTTCGCCGGGCTTACGGATCGAACCGACGTGCCAGAGCTGCGGCGCAATCTTGCCACCCGCCTCATGCACGCTCTTGACGACCCTGGCCCAACCCTCAAGCGCCTCGCCATGAAACGTGGGTATCTGCACCGCAGAGGAGGCAGCCCGGTGGTTTACCGTGGTTCCCTCGGTAACGATGAGGCCAACGCCACCTTCGGCGCGCCTCCTATAATAGCGTTCGACGTTTTCGTCAGGAATCCCGTTGGGTGAGAACTGCCGCGTCATGGGCGCCATGACGATGCGATTCGCTAATTGTAGCTTGGAGTGTTCGAAGGGCTTAAAGAGTACGTCGGGATTCATCATCTATCCTGTTGAATAAGAAACTGGCAAGCATTCTATGGCTTGGGGCTATAACTGTCGACATCGGTGCCCTTATCGAACTCAAGGAGCCCAGGCGGAGCGCGTCGCCGCATCGCGCAGTATCGCGCGATTCGCATCGGTCGCAGGCGGCTCGGATTCGCCGAAAATTGCGCGAACCCAATGGCCGTCGGTCGGATTGGGAAAAAGAATATAGTCGCGACCAAAGCGCTCGCTGTCCTGTGCCATCAGGCCGAGGCGATCGTCTACTTCGGTGGAGTAGAAACGACGGGAGAAGTCATTCAGGTTGTCGCCGAGTAGCGCGACGACCTCGTAGTCCGCGCGAATCTCCTGCTGCACGGGTTCCTTATTCGAGGTCTCTCGAAGCACGCGAAGATGTGCCGCATCCACCGATGGAAAGCCGACGGAGTTCAGATTCTCTAGCGCCAACCGAGTGGTGGCCTCGCCCTGATCGCGGTTCGTCACGTAGAATATCTCCACGCCGTTTGCCACGCAGAAATTGAGAAACTCCAATGCTCCCGGGCTCGCGACCACGCGATTCTCAGCAACCCACATATCCCATGACGAGTCATCGAAGAAATCCTGCCCCTGCTTGATGAGATAGCCCCAATAGTCATTGGCGAGTAGTACGGTCTCATCGACATCGCTGATTATAGCGAGCGGCCTTAAGTCATCGCGCCTCTTCTCTAGCGCGAGTTCGACCCGCAATCGAGCCAGGTTGAAGCCCTGATGATAAAGCGCACGGTACTCGGCCGCCGTTTGTTTCCAAGCCATTGCCATCATCAGATTGTTCTCGATGTCACGATCGGCCGCCGATTGGGCCACCGACGTCGGCGCTGCGCCAAGTACCCAGCCGCAGGCCAGGATACTCCCAACTAACTTCGATAGATGTCGCATAACTAAATTCCAAGTGCTCTATGGCTGTAATTCGCCCAACCAAATCTGTACTATCTGTCTATACAATCTGTCTATACTTTAGCTCGGCTCGTTAGGCTGGCTCGTTGCCGTGTAATCCTAAAGCAAAAATAACAACAACAACACTTTCTATCGAACGATAGAGATACATCCTTCTGCGAGGAAACGACCATGGCAGGGCTTCTTTCATCCAGCAAATTCACACGCATCGCGCTAGCGCTATTGTTCCTCTGTGTTAATAGCTCGCTATCTGCCCAGTCCTACCGCATCTTGCTCTCGAATGACGATGGCATCGAATCTCCGAGACTGCACGCCCTGCACGCGGCACTCGCTCAGATACCGGATGCTGAGGTAGTCGTCGCCGCACCCCATGTAAATCAGTCCGGCTCCAGCCAGTCTTCGATTGGCTCGGTAACGGTGAACCGCGTTGAGCACGAGGGTGAATTCTTCGGCTACGCCGTGCACGGTCGACCCGCGGATGCGGTGCGCTTCGGCATCAAGGAACTCGGCAAGGATCAGCCCTTCGACATCGTCGTATCCGGCATCAATCGCGGCGCCAACGTCGGCGATGTGTCCCATCTTTCGGGTACGGTCGGCGCCGCGATGGAAGGCCTGTATCACGGGTTGCCCGCGATAGCCGTCTCGGAAGATCCGGAGAGTGAGAACACCGCCACCACGGCGCAGTTCACCGCAGATCTGATTCAGCGCTACCGAAGATTGGGCGCACCGCAGGGCACGCTAATCTCGATCAATGTGCCCGCGGGCCAAATCAGGGGCGTCGCCGTGCGGCCGATGGGAGACTCCTACCTACAGACAGGCAGTTATGAGGCTGGCCAGAGCCGAGGCAATAGCACCGACTACGAGCGCGTGCGTATCATCGTACAATCCGAGGACTCGGCCACGGATACCTATGCCTACCAGCAGGGCTATATCTCCCTGACTCCCCTGAAGTTCGACTGGACGGACTATGAACTGCTCGATGAGATGCAGTCCTGGAATCTACAGATAGACTAGCCTCATCCACAGGAGAAGATATTGCTCGAATTCGAACACATCATTCAGGTCAACGACCCCGGCAATCAGGACCTACCCGTACTCTCTCGCTCCCAACTGTGGGAGGGTCTGGTGCTACGCGCGCGGCGTCCCGATAAGTTCAATAACAGCCTCAAGGTTTCCATCGAGGAGTTCTCCGAAGATGAGTTCGAACGGATTATCGATGTAGGTGGGACGCAGTTCCATGAGCGGGTGATGCTCTATCCCGATGTCAGCATCCATACCCAGACGATGGAAGAGTACGACCAGATCGATGCCGAGAGCATAACGCAACTCGAAGAACCCGAAGAAGGCTATCTCTTCGTGCGCTTCAGTTACCGGCGCGAAGTAGAGGAAGACGAGGCGGTCAATGTGAGCGAGCATCTGAAGTCGGCCTATTTGCAGACCGACCGCGATGCGATAGGGCTTATTCGCATGTTGGCCGAGAGTGGCCTATTCGGGCAGTCCATCAACTGAGCCCAGCTTCACCCCATCAGCGCGCGAGCTCGCGCTTTGAACTGGTGAGCGAAAGTGGTTTATGCTCTGCTGCCTGATTCTCAAAACGACGGCCCTCACGGGCGGGAGACAAGAACAATGAAATCACTCCGCTATCTAGCACTGTTAAGTTTCTCGCTCTGCCTTAACTCGATAAGCCTCGCCGACAGGCAGGCCGAGGATGACGAACGCCTCATAGACGACCCACGAGTACAGCATCGCAGCTATGCGTTCCCGGGCACCGGCGAATCCATACCCTATGCCCTGTTCGTGCCCTCGAGTTACGAGCCGAGCGCAGCGACGCCTCTGATTGTCTCTCTCCACGGTCTGGGCAGGACTCACGATTGGCTGATGGGCTATCACGGTTTTCTCGATCAAGCCGAGGCCAACGGTTATATCGTGGTTACGCCACTAGGCTATATTCGCCGCGGCTGGTATGGCTCGCGTCAGATTGAGGAGGCAGTCGATGGCGAGCGTAGCGAACAGGACGTACTCAATGTCCTGCAGCTGGTGCGCGATGAGTTCAACGTCGACGCCAATCGAATCTACCTCTGGGGTCACTCCATGGGCGGCGCCGGCACCTACCATATCGCGGCCAAGTATCCGGAGCTGTTCGCCGGGCTGGGGGTAGCCGCACCGGCGCCGGAACCCAACGCGCCCATGGATGCGATACTGAACAACATCAAACACCTGCCCATCTTCGTACTGCAGGGCACTGACGATCAAGCTGTTCCGGTTGAACGCACGCGCACCTGGGTTAGCAAGATGCGCGAGCTTGGCATGCAACACGTCTATGTAGAGATTACCGGCGGCGATCACTCTCTACTCATCTCGCAAGATGCCAACAACATGCAGAAATTCGTGGACTTCTTCAACATCGTACGCAAGCAATACTGAGGGTAGAGGTCGCTTCTTTCTGACCTCGGCCCGCTAGATCACGACGAAGTATCCGTCGACTCTCTTGTAGCGCACATTGTTTACGCGGTAGAAGGTCGCGCCGCCCTCGCGCACGAGTGTGTAGCCACGTGGCAGCGTCGCCACACGAAATCCACTCCGCGGCTTCACTATCACGATGCCTTTCGGCTGTCGCTGGTAGTAGACGCCATCGCTGTAGTAGAAGTTCTCGCCCTCATGAAGAAAGCTGACGGAACCCAGGGGTAGGCTGACTGTAGATACGGTGCTGATTGTGCGGACCGGCGTGGACCTGACAACTTTGACGCGGGTCACGGCGCGATGGCTGTGCACGATGGCATGGCGATGCTTGCTCTTGTGCAGCGGCTCGGCACTGACGCTGGTCGCGAAGCCCAGCAGGACGCTACAGATAGCGAAGCTGATCATGCTCGCAGTTGAAAAGACTCTCATGGCAATTCTCCAGTTCTCTAACGATGTCACGATCCGATTTGGTATCGCATGTTAGGTAGAACGCCTGGAGTCACTTTTGGTTTACACGCCACGGCCGAAGCGATGGCGGAGCCGCTCGCTATGGCCTGCTGATCACGAGCCGGAAGCCAATGCCGTTATTGCGTACGCTGGGGTCGACGCCACCGCGCACCGCGGCACGCACATTGGCGATACCGTCTGCGAAAGAACCGCCGCGCATAACCCAGAGCGCATCCTGGGAAAGATTAGCCGCATCGTCCTTTGGATCGAAGGGGTAAGGCTCTAGCGGGCTACGGGTCAACTCCCAGACATTGCCGCTGATGTCCTGAAGATTATGCGCACATTGGTTGCAGGGCTTACTGCCAATCGGCAGCGGAGCGTTTGAGCCATAGTTTGCAAATTCCGTTGAAGGTGTGTTTCCCCAAGGAAATATTCTGCCATCGTCGCCGCGCGCCGCCTTCTCCCACTCTGCCTCGGAAGGCAGGCTAAGCCGACCGCCGGACTCGAGAAAATTCTTAAGCTCCGCCGGTGTCTCAGATGATTCGCGCATCTCTCGCTCTAGCCACCGCGCATAGGCCAACGCCTCAGGCCAGGTAATATTTGTTATAGGTAAATTGCCGGGAGCATTCTCCGGCACCGCGTTTGTGAATTCCAGATTCTGCCGCGCGAACAATCGATACTGCGCCACCGCGACCTCGAAGCGGCCGATGTAGAATGCATCGAGCGCGACAGAGCCCTGACGTCGCGTACTGGACCAGCGCTCGTTCTCGTAGGCCATACGATCCAGGGTGGGATTGCTGCCCATAGTGAAAACGCCCGCGGGAATATTGACGAAGCCGAGCAGTGGCTCGTCCGGCAGATACCAAGTCTCTGCACTGAGCCCAGCATCTGTCGTTGATTCGGCCGAGCCCGCCGCCGCATCCTGTGAGCCTGCCTGCATCTGCATCCACACCGCTACAAAGACGATGGCGAGACACATGAAACTCAGCCCCAGTGTGCGCGAAGGCACCGCTTGCTCGGACGCAGAAGCCGAGGCCTGGTTTTTATTTTGCGTCTCGCTCATAGGCGCGCACCGGCTTCGCAGGCGAAGGCCCAGTCGTGCTCACAGGCTTTCGCGTAGAGCTGCTGTTCGGAGAGCGTCATTAGGTTCTGCCCGCCCTCCCGAAGAAGTAGACGCAGGTCCAGCTCATGTGGCTGTTCGCGCAGCACGCTCTCGGGGTCTAAGAGATTCAAGCAGGAGGCCTTGAATTTTAATTCACATCCGCGGGAGAAGTAGGCCATGGACAGTTCGGCATCGGCATCACTCAGCCTGCCTTCGCGATAGTGTGCGCCTAATTCGTTGCATGCCCATGCCGCATTGTCGCCGCAGTAAGTCGCTTCCAATGAGAGCAGTCGATCACAGGCATTAGGCAAGTCATTCGCGCAGGCCTGCTCCCAGAATGGCAGGCTGTCGCCCTGATGCATGCCGTCAGTCTTGCCCAGAAAGCTCAACGAGGCGAACACGACTATCCAGATACTCATGTGCGCGAGGTTAGCCCGACCGCCGAACCAACTGTCACGCCATACATTGAGAAGGGCTGTGGAATGAATCGAGCGCACGGCCTTGTCGATCGCAATCACGCTCAGATTCAGAAGTGGAACGCAGAGCAGCTTGTCGTAGAAAGTCGGCACGCCCATATTGCCGAGAAGGCTATAGAGTCCGAACACCCCGAGGCCGTACAGCGCACCAAAGATCGACTTGCCCAGCGGCGTCCTCGGCGAAGTGGAAGGATCGGTGATCAAGAGATGCAGGCCGAGGAAAACCGCCGCCGGGATCTCCGAGTCGAGAAAATAGGGAACGCCAGTACTCGCGGAATAGATCGTGCTAATTGCGAAGAGTGTTATCGCAGCCATACCCGCAACGAGTGTTATGGAAAAGAAATACATAACGACGAGGCCGGCGAGGAACAGGAATGTATAAATATTCGGCGCAAGCGTGAGTGTCGATGCGATCTCCTGTCCCCAGGTGAGGTGTGTCGTATTCGTCACGATCAATACCAGCGAGAACAGGCCGAGGGCGAACGCTGAGGGATTGAATATGTGTGTACTGCGCCCGTCTCTGGTCCACCTTACGTATTCTTTACCCATGAAGCCGACTGCGATCATGAGGAACTGCATATAGAACCAATCGTCTCTGAACCAAAGGAAGAGATTGATGCTGAAAATAATTGGGAAAGGCCCGAAGCCCAGGCTGTACTCTCGGCGCCTGGACCAGGCCAGCAACATGTCGAAGGCGTAGGCAAACAAGAGCTGTGCGGCAAGCAACCAGAAATGGTCATAGACCGGCCGCCAGTAATAACCCCAGTAGGCATAGACGCTGAACTGCACCATGGCCTGCACATAGTGTTGCCGGCGCAGCATGATCGCGAACACATGCTCCTCGTTCTTGCTGCGCGCGTTGAAGTACAGATAACACTGCCAGATTAGGAGTGCAGCAGCGGCTCCCCAGAACGACCAGACTAAAGTGGCGCTGTCCTGAACGCGGGGCAGGAAACTAATCGCGAACAGCGCGAAGGTAATCGCCAGAGGAACCTTGAAGGCGGCGATCGAGGCATTCGAACCCATCTCGGGCGAAGGCTTATCCTTGCGCTGGGAGTGCTTGGAACTGGCGGAGACGGCCATGGGATTTGCTCTAGGGGGCGATTAGGTCGAGGGCAAGAATAAACTACCTGTTTGAGCAATTCAATTTGGCGCGGCACAATGCAGTAGCTACTCCTCAGCCCCTGACAGAGACCCGATCGAACTAGCGCTCAGTATCTGGATTGGGATGAGGCGGCACTGTCTGCCAAGCACTCTGTAGCGCTCTGTTTACCTTTCGCGAAACGCCGCGATTCACCCCCGTGCCGACGCGAATCTCCTTGAAAATTCGCCTAAACAGGCGTAGTTTCGGACACTCGAATTAGAATACTGTTGGAGGAACTATGCACAACAGAGCACTCACGAAATTGGTTATTGCATTGGCAGGCCTGCTGGCCACACCCCAGCTACTCGCTCAGACAGGCGAGATGCCTCGTACCGCATACGGTCACCCAGACTTTCAGGGCACCTACACCTTCAGAACACTCACTCCACTTAATCGCCCAAGAGAGTTAGCCGACAAGGCAACCCTAACCCCGGAAGAGGCGGCCGAGTGGGAAGCCTTCGAGCGACGTCGTCAGAACCGCGACCTGATTATCGACTCAGTCGGTGGCGCGGGATATCCACCCGGCGTGATCTCCTACAACGAATTTTGGTATGAGCGTGGCGTTGAGACAATCGCCGACCGCCGCACCTCGCTAATCTACGATCCGCCGAATGGTCGGATACCCGAGTTGAATGAGGCAGGCCGCGAACGACGCGCCGCCTATGGACAGATGGTCTTCGAGAGCGCAGGCCCAGAGGGCAGAACCACGGTCGACCGCTGTCTTACCGGCTTCGTCGGCGGACCGCCAATGATCCCCGGCTCCTACAATAACAATATGCAGATCGTGCAGACGGAAGATCACGTCATGATTCTGAATGAGATGGTGCATTCGGCGCGCATCGTTCGGCTCGATAGCGAGCACAGTACGCAGCAGCTCAAGTGGGAAGGCGATTCCATCGGCCACTGGGAAGGGGATGAGTTAGTTATCCATACCCAGCACTTCTACCACGATTATAATCTGCGCGGCATGTCCGATCAGGCTGTGATCGAAGAACGCTTCAGCTGGGTTGACGAGAATACGCTGGAGTACGACTTCACCGTGGAAGATCCGCTGTCCTGGGATGAGTCCTGGTCCGCGAAGGTTCCCATGCGCCGTGCGGCCGATCCGGTCTATGAGTATGCCTGCCACGAGGGCAATCACGGACTGGTTGGCATCCTCGCCGGCTGGAGACGCTATGAGTCCATGGGCATGAACGGCGACGGCACACCGAAATCCGATACTGGAACTGTTGCCACGGAAGAATAGCTTCACGCTTAAGCAGCCTCGACACTTACTCGCAGAGGTTGAAATTTAAAAAAGACCAGAGCTGGGTTATTATCCCACTCTGGTTTTTTTATCTTCTCAACTCAATAAATGGTTTCCCGAGCCACCATGCCAATTAAGAAATCGCTAACGACTTGTTCAATCTTAAGCGTGTTGCTGCTCGCATGGACCAGCGCCTCGGCCGAGGTAAATTCTGTTTTCATCTCTTCAACGCTGGACCCCAATGCCATCATCATCACCGAAGTAGACATCATCTTTATCTACGACGAAGAGATCGCCGCTACCCTTCCCGCCACAAAATCGGACTGGTATTCCAGCAAGCGGCAGTTCACGCAGGCAGCCGGCGAGAGGATGGACATCGTGAACGTCTTCATCCCACAGGGCTTCGACTCGGAGATGGCCAGCCTGCCCGAGCGCCGCGGCGAGGCGCTAAAGGTCGTGGTGTATGCCTACCACGACGACTCGAAGGCACCCCCGCGCGACATAAGTGACATGAGCGATGCGCTGATTCAGATCGACCCGTTCGGCATTCGCCTTTCCGAAAGACCGTGAGCGTCTGGCCTAGCTTATAGCAGGTAACAATATGGAACTGGCATCGCTCGTTTCTTTTCTGTTGGTCTCCGCCGTTTTTATCGCCGTTCCCGGCCCGAATATTCTCGTCATCGTGTCGACTTCGCTGGTATCTGGAAAACTGCGCGGCCTGCAGACGGTACTCGGTACGACGCTAGCAATGATCGTGCAATTGACCGTTGCGGCACTCGGTACGGCACTGCTGCTCACCACATTGAGTCAGGGATTGATCTGGTTGAAATGGTGCGGCTTCGCCTATCTGCTGTTCCTCGGCATCAGCTCCTTCCACGCCTTCTTTATGCGAAAGAAGTCTTATCAGCTCAGCGCTACCACTTCGATTCAACGAGGCTTCTGAGTCTCGCTGACGAATCCCAAGACTATCCTGTTCTTCAGTGCTTTCCTGCCGCAGATCACGAGTATCGAGCAAGCTTATCTGCCACAGGTAGCGATACTGTCTACCGCGTTCCTAATTCTCGCCGTCGCCATCGATTGCAGCTACGCCATCCTGGCAACGAGGTTAAAATACCTGTTAGCGTCGAAAGATATCGAGAGAACGGGTCAGGGAATCAGTGGCGGTTTCTATCTCGGGGCGTCGGCACTGCTTGCAAATTTGAACCGCGTATAGGTTCTCGGCTTTTAGATAAATGGGATCATAGTGCGTGCACTCTAGTGCAGAGCGGACCAATCGGCACAGATCAATGGAGTAGGTCTAGTACATTCGGCGCTTCCATTAGCGATACAAGGAAACTAGTGGATTTACAATTCGACCTCTACCTAGATTGAGGAAGAATCTAGCCCTTCCGCGACGATCTATAATCGCGTGTAGTCCTGAGAATCTCCGGATTGAACGCCAATCTGCCATCGAAGGATGATTCTTACCTATAGGATGCGTGTGAAAATAGCCTACAATCTGACGGCTAGTATTCTTGGTATCTCGAGCAAGCGCGAGGATATCCTTCTCTCGCATTCGAAAACTCATTCTAGGAGTTTTCGACTTATTCGGAACGAGCGCTATCGCATTAACAATCAGGAGTTGTTTACTACTCTTTCCAAAGAATACGCCGCAGATTTCTTCCTTCGAACGATCGTCCGCAACTTCTATGATTGTTGACCGAACTTGCGAAGAAACTCTTACTCGCGGCTGTGACTGCTCAAGCAATTATGGCGCCTGAGATCCGCCGGTAATTAAGTCTATTCCCTGGCCGATCAATCCAGTAATACCCTCAACCCCTTCCTTAGCAGTGTCTTTCCAGAATGTTTTCTCTGATTGGATATGCCCAAGGAGGCTATCAACGATCTCAGGCGCTCCGCCCGAGGCAATCAATTCCCCAATTAGTCCTATAACAGCTGGATTGTTTCCCGTGACATCACCAGATTCGAGATCAACTTCAGTGCCAACTCCAGAGCCATTGCCACTAGCCAAAGCTTTGAGTGCTGGTTGTAGCGCATTATTTACCATAAATCTGTCGCGCTCAGTCGGTTTAAGGCCAAAGACTTCTTCAGGTTTATCTTCCGCAAGTTTCGCATAGGCCTCAAGTATTCGTACCGATGCCTCATTGCTCTTGTGGTCAGACTCAAAAAAACGCTCTCTTGATTCAGTGGCTTTGTCGACGGAATTGAGAACACTGTTTACTGCGGCTTCTTGTTGATTCTTCGTATCTTCAGGCATATCTATACTCCCATTTTGCAGTTAAGGGGAAATGCTTGGGTTTAGTGGCACAACTAGAACTTGAAATTTATCACAATATTCCGGATACAGGTATTCCGCTAGGTTCGTTGTGAGAGAGCTCACGCAAATGGCGAGCCGAGCCTAATGGCCCTAGCTTACTGCTGTACTAACTGAATCCAGTTACCACAGCAGTCGTCGAAGGTGGCGACCCAGACGCCACCTGCCTCCACCGGCTGGTCCTTGAACTTCACGCCCTTCTCCACGAGCTGCCGGTATACCTCTTGAATATCTTCGCTGTGAAACATGGTCGCGGGGATGCCATCGGCATACAGGGCGGCCTGATAGGTCTTGGCCGCCGGATGGGCGTTAGGCTCGAGCAGCAGCTCGGTTTCGCCGGAGCCTTCGGAGCTTACTGTGAGCCAGCGATGCTCGCCGAGGTCAACATCGTTTACCGAGGGCACCTCTGAGTAACTATATGGTAGCTCTGGCCTCTCGTCTGTGTCGAGATCGAGGCGCCTTCTTGCAGGCATGCGT
>Ga0055584_100002826_pt1 | contig 17229 bp, 14 predicted proteins | sample OSDHelmetaG_FD_58716 | JGI IMG/M metagenome (GOLD analysis project Ga0055584, IMG submission 58716) | Pelagic marine sediment microbial communities from the LTER site Helgoland, North Sea, for post-phytoplankton bloom and carbon turnover... | ecosystem: Environmental > Aquatic > Marine >... | reverse complement strand
TTCGAACCTCTAACCTTCGGTTCCGTAGACCGATGCTCTATCCAATTGAGCTAGGGGTGCAGAGTAGATGCTGTCTCGTTCAGCCGGGCAATATGCCCCGATGGATGCTGAAACTGTAAGGTATCCCGCACTGCCCTTAGTTTCAAGTTTACCCCGTGTGAAAAATGGACCGTAAGACGCTTTCTTGAAGTGATTTGGGCTGATTGATACGACCGGAAACTTTGGTCCAAATGCCAGACAATACCGCTTCGTTGCAGGTTCGGTTCAGGATTCCCCATCATACCAGCGTTTCAAAATGGCATTTCCGATCAGGCTGACGAGCGTGAATATCAGCAATCCCAACAATGTGGACGCAAAGACCGTCGCAAACAGCTTGTCTGTTTTGAGCTGGGGAGCTGTTTGCAAAATCAGATAGCCGAGCCCTTTGCGGGAAACATACCCTGCGAAGAATTCTCCAACGATGGCTCCGATGACCGCGACGCCGCTCGCGATGCGAGCGCCCGTGATGATAGAGGGGACTGCACTGGGGAGTCGCAGCTTCGTGAGAGTTTGCCAACGGGTTGCGTTATTGAGACTAAACAGGTCGAGCAGGTCGGGATCAACTTGTAAGAGCCCCGCAGTGGCGTTGGTGATGATAGGAAACAGGCTGATGATAAACGAGACTAACACGACGCTTTGAAACCCGGTTCCAAACCAGATCACAATCAGCGGAGCAATGGCCACAATGGGGACAGTCTGCAAAAAAATGGCATAAGGAAAAAGGCTGTGGCGGATCAGACGCGACTGCGAAAACAGACAGGCGACTAATATGCCTACGCTCAAGCTCAACAGAAAACCAACAAAAGCTTCAAGTCCCGTGATCAGGAAACCGCTCCAAAGTTCGTCGGTATACTTGACTGCCGACTTCACAACCAACAGAGGTCCAGGCAGGATAAAGCGTTCGATCGCAAAAATCACTGTCGCGAAATGCCAGACCATGACGACAACCAGAAACGCCGTTAATGGTGGCAAGATGTGAGAAACGAACCAACGAAACACGGTTCTCATTCGACCGTCCTCCGCAACTCATGGCTGATGGTTCCCATCAGCTCGGCAAACTCGGCAGTCGCACGGAGGTCGGCTGTCCGAGGATAATCAAACGGCACTTCAATGTCGGCGGCGATTCGTCCGGGTCTTGGATGCATGACCAGAATTCGTTGTGAAAGAAAGACCGCTTCGGAAACATTGTGCGTCACAAACACAGCGGTCCATTTCTGATCGGCCCAAATCCTCAGAATCTCTTCGTTGAGTTGCTGCCGCAAAATGTCATCCAGAGGAGAGAACGGTTCGTCCATCAACATCAAATCGGGGTTTGTAACGAGCGCTCGAGCCAACGACGCTCGCATCCGCATCCCACCCGAAAGTTCGCGCGGACGTTTGCCAGCATCGGCGTCTGTCAGCCCGACCAGTTCAATGGTCTCTTTCACGTTATTTGTGTATTCGGATTCAGGTCGATCTCTCAGTTCAAAAGGGAGCGAAACATTACTGCGAACGGTCCGCCACGGGAGCAAAGTCGGATCCTGAAAGACGAAAGCTGATCGCAAATTGTTTTCGCGAGCGTTGCCTGGGGAGCGACCGTCCAGCAACATGAGTCCTGCCGTAGCGGTCTGCAAGCCAGACATCACTCTCAGCAGCGACGACTTTCCACAACCTGAAGCGCCGAGAATCGAGACAAATTGACCGCGCGGAATTTTGAAGTTGACGCCGGAGAGCACATCGGGCGCTCCTGAAAAGGAAAGTCCTACCTGATCAGCGTGAATAAATGCGGTCTCGGTGGAGATTGCCATGTGTTTCTGTAATGTAAGAAAATGTGATTGACGACCACCAGCATATCAATGGAAGGTCGAGTCTCGAAAGTGTTGGCGAGTATTCACTTGCCAATTTCATTTAACCGCCTTGAATGTCTTACTTGTCCAAATCTTTAATTTACGATCAATATCATTCCATGTCGATTTTTTACACCGACATCTTTGTACTGCCTCTCCCTGAGACGCACAAATTCCCGATGTCAAAATACTCTCTGTTACGAGAGCGAATTGCCAACAATGATCGCTATACCGAGTCTGATTTGAAAATTCCCCCAGCTGCCACCGATAAACAAATCCAATTGGCTCATTCTGCAGAATATTTGGAGCGAGTGAAATCGGGAGATTTGACTTACAAAGAAATTCGTCGCATCGGTTTCCCCTGGTCTCCTCAAATGGTCGAACGGTCCCGTCGCTCCACCGGCGCGACTATCGCTGCCGTAGGCTCGGCATTATTTTGCGGGTTGGGCATCAATCTGGCAGGAGGAACTCATCATGCGTTTCATGACCACGGAGAGGGGTACTGTGTTTTCAATGACAGTCTTGTCGCTGCTCGTCACTGGCAAGCTCAGGGACACGTCCATCGAGTGTTGATCGTGGATGCCGATGTGCATCAGGGTAATGGTTCCGCTTCCATTGCGAGTGGTGATGATTCCATTTTTACATTCTCAATTCACGGGGAAAAGAACTTTCCTTACTACAAAGAGAAGAGTGATCTCGATATCGCTTTGCCCGATCATGTTGGCGACCAAGCCTATCTTACCGCACTTGAGAAAGGCTTGAAACAGGCTCTCGAACGCAGCAAACCCGACGTGATGATGTATCTGGCGGGAGCCGATCCGTATGAGCAAGATCGATTTGGGCGACTGAAACTCACAAAACAGGGACTTTCTGAGCGAGATCGAATTGTGATGGAAGTCTGCTATTCAGCCGGCTTACCCCTGACAATTGCGATGGCGGGAGGGTATGCTCCCGATGTGAACGACACGGTCGACATACACTTCGCCACGGTAAATCGAGCTTGGGAAGTGTTTGGGTTGGCAAAACGTACCGTCCCAAATCCTCGACCGCAAAGTGCCAAATCATCATGAATGCTCAACGCAGAAAGCTGACGATCAGCGTGCTGATACTTCTCCCCGTCCTTCTGATTTCGGGACTCTTAATTATGTCTCTGTTTGGACACCGGCCTGATGACCTGGGAGTCACAGATGGCCAACTGAAAGCATGTCCCGATTCTCCGAACTGCGTTTGCTCCTACGCAGTCGAGACTGACCGGGAACATTACATTGTTCCCCTCACGGTTCCTCTCGGCTCTCAACAACCGATGGAAACACTGAAAGAAGTGATCTCCTCGCTTCCCAGAACGGTGATTGTGACAGCGAAGGACGACTACCTGTATGTCGAATTCACCAGTTCTCTGATGCGATTTGTCGATGATGTCGAGTTTCAATGGTTACCAGCGGATGGGATCATTCACGTTCGGTCTGCCTCTCGAATCGGGCATTCTGATCTGGGAGCCAATCGTAAAAGGATCGAAAAGATTCGACAATTGTGGCAATCTGCGGTCGAAAAGTAATGTTTTGGCAATCACGGTTTGCCTGACGCCTACGTCTGATTACAATCGGTCAGCCATTTTTCGATCCTCTTTCTCAAGGAAGTGATATGTCTGGATCAGACAATTCTCAGCTCGCCTACAAACGTGTTTTACTCAAAGTCAGTGGCAATAGCTTTTGCCGACCGGGAGAGTCGGGCATCAGTATGTCGGAAGTTGCCGAGCTGTCGGAACAAATCAAACGAGTTCATGAAACGGGTGTCGAGTTGGCCATTGTTTGCGGAGGTGGTAACATCTTGCGTGGAAAACAGTTCGCCGCCGTCAGTGCAGCCATCAATGCACCCACCGCACATTACATGGGAATGCTGGCGACCGTCATCAATGGTCTCGCTCTCCAAGATGCTTTGGAAAACATTGGAGTCCCGACTCGTTTACTCTCCGCCATTCGGATGGAAGGGGTAGCCGAAACATTCATTCGCCGTCGTTGTGTTCGACATTTGGAAAAAGGACGAGTTGTCATTCTTGCTGCGGGAACCGGAAGTCCGTTTGTCACGACCGATACGGCTGCCGCTCTCCGCGCTCGTGAAATCAAAGCCGACATTGTGATGAAGGGAACCCGCGTGGACGGCGTCTACTCGGAAGACCCTGAGATCAATCCGCATGCCGTGTTGTATCCTGAGGTGACATTCTCAGAAGTTCTCAGTAAAGAACTCGGCGTGATGGACGCTCAGGCCGTCCATCATTGCATGGAAGCCGACATTCCGATTCTGGTCTTCAACTATCAACGTACCGGAAACATCGAGCGAGCAATCGCTGGTGAATCAATCGGCACACGAGTCGTTTCAGTCAAATCCTAAACACGAAATTGAACACGCTTTGCGGTCGCGTGGACACTTCCGAACATCTCGAGCATAAGGGCGATTTAGTCAAAAATCGTTTCGACCTCGGCCCGACTCACGAAGTTCATGACCAGTGGCTGCGATTGGTCGGCTTGAGATTGCTGCCAAGTCGCATACATGCCGTCTGCGGTCGTGAGCACATCAACATATCGGCTGCAACCGGTTCCCTGCGGACTGACGAACATCGGTTGATAGCGGGAAAGTCGGGACACTTTTGTGATGGGTTCTGTCGTGACATAGGCGAGGCCACCCAGTTCCTCGCACGAGTAGCCGCGCGGCCGTTTGACTGCCGAGTTATGTTCTTCCAAATCGCGGACACATTCTCCACCATCATAAAAGAACAGAGAAACTGGTTCCGACGCGAACTCTCCCACAGCCGGAACATCGACGACCGCCGTCCCTCTTGTCATGGCGACATCCCACGTTGTTCCCCTGGGAAAGAAATCGTAAACGGGGTCGCTGTAGGTAGATTCTCCCGCTTTGCGAATCATATAGCCGGTGTTAGAACTCGACCAGTTGAAGGGATGCGTGCAAAAATAGAGAACGAGATCACCTGTGGGTGTCGTGTGAACGAAGGGATCTTTAATGTGGAGATATTCGGGATCGGCTGACTGAATCACCGTCTCCAGACTGGCCAACTTGAGTCCTTGCAGTGAATCGGCACTGATTCGTTCGATCGTCCAGACACCCGTTCCCGGTTTGAGATATTGTTCGAACCCTGACGGATACCCAAGATGATCTTTTTCGGTCGAGACGAATAGTTCGATGCCGTCAGCAGTGACATTCAGGGCGGCACCTTCAATTGAGAGGACTTCCCAGTCACCCACATTGAGTTCTGCCTTCGTCCAACTCACAGCTTTATTCCACGATTGACCTTTGTCGGTCGATTGAAAGATGGCAAGTTCAAGACCTCGCTCACCCGCGGCGACTCCTGTCCGGGAATCTCCCGCGTTGCGATAACGTCCCACCACACACAACGATCCATCCGGCAATTCGACCATGTTTCCTCCACCAAACCAGAACCCCGATGCACGGTCTTTGGGTTCGACGATGACTCGCGCCTGTTCCTGATTGACGAGTTTCTTGGCTAGCGCAGTCAGCTTGGAAGTGTCGATGGCCATGAAGATACCCTTTTCCTGTTAAAGTCCCGATTCAAGGCCAATCATGATGAGGTTCTCCCCAGCAGAAATCAATGAGTGTGCGAGAGCAGTTACACGCTGTTTTTCAGCGCGCCAGACTTGTTGGTTGAGGCAAAGGTCGTCACAATGAGTTATTGCAATCAGATTGTAATAGAGTTCTTGATTCAAACCCGAGGAATACGCGTGTCCCGCTTACCGAAACTTCTGATGCTGACTATGTCTGCGATTTTCTTGTCAGCATACTTTGATGGCGTCTCAGCCGCCGAAGAAGACCATTCACAACACACACACGATCATGAAGAACATAGTCATGAAGGCCACGATCATTCCCATGAGGAGAGCATCGAAGATCATGCGGAAACTGTGGAACCGGGTGCCAACAAACTGAAAGTATTGTTCGGCTATTGCGTGCTGATCATTCTCGGTTCGTTCGCCGGAGGACATCTTCCCTCTTTGATACATCTCGACCATAACCGCATGCAGACAATCATCAGCCTTGTAGGTGGTTTGATGCTGGGAATTGGCGTGTTTCATATGCTGCCACATGCCTTGCATGAAGTGGGCGACATCAATTTTGTCGCACGCTGGATGATGCTCGGCCTGCTGGTTATGTTCTTTTTGTTGAGAACCTTCCACTTCCATCAGCATGATGTTGTCGTTGATGATCATGAAGCGCAACCGGCCCAGTTATTGGCCGACGAGCACGCACTAAATTCCACGCATGATCATGACCATGACCACGATGATGGGCATTCGCACGGTCACAGTCATGGACACCATCATCACGCTCACGAATTGAGTTGGCTGGGGATTTCGGTCGGCCTGTGTCTGCACACATTGATTGACGGGCTGGCGTTAGGAGCGGCTGTCGAGGCGGATGCTCATCACGAGGTATTATGGTCGCTCTTCGGTTTGGGGACATTTCTGGCAATCGTGCTGCACAAACCGCTCGATGCGATGTCGATCACCAGTCTGATGAAAGCGAGTGGCTGGTCGCAATTGTCACGCAACCTGGTCAACCTCGGCTTCGCAACAATGTGCCCATTGGGCGCTTTGGCATTTGTATTGGGAGTGAGCCAGTTTGAAGGGAATCAGGCGTGGATCATCGGTGGAGCATTGGCGGCGGCAGCGGGAGTTTTCATTTGCATCTCACTGAGCGATTTACTGCCCGAAATGGAATTTCATTCCCACAATCGGATCCGTCTTTCCACCGCGCTGGTGTTGGGAATTGTGCTTGCCTGGGGGATCGGTTTTCTGGAGCCGAGCCACTCGCACGAAATGCCAAATTCGCCCGCTCAGGAGCACTCCGACGAACACCATGGGCATTCTCACTAATTCTCAGATTTTAGTCCTGATATCTACAGAATCCGAAGGAACCAGATTGTGTGCGGGAAGATTGTCAAACCCTGACGGCAACAGGCGTTGCGTTTCCGTGAAGTCGCTCGTTCCGGGTTCAATCGATTCAAGTTGAACAACCTGTTAAGACGAATCGGTTTAGAGGGACAGAACTTTTTTCCGCGCGAACTGCAGGAAATATCGGGTTCTCTCCTTGCAGCGGGTAGGAGACCGCTCATATTTTAAATGTCACGGCTCCGGTGTTCCCCGGACGAGAACAGTCAGAGATGCCATGTCCCGAAAGAATTACTCTTCACGTAAGATGCAGCCCATGAAACGCCGTCGGACGACGAAGCGGCACGATTGGGAAGATCTGCCCCTCGAAGAGTTACTCGATATTCGTATTTGCGATTTGGGACTCAAGATTGAAGGCACTTCACTCGAACCGCGGATCGAGCGTTTGTACAACGAGCTCGAACTTCGCGAACTCGATTTCCGCCCGCATTGCTGGCTTTCCGAAGAATGGTTTTCACCCGATGGAATTCCCGGAATTGCCATCCCATTTTATTTGGCCCATTCCCGACTCATGCGACTCGAACGCCGCATGATGATGGAAGTCGAAGGGGGAACAGAAGACTGGTGCCTGAAGATTCTTCGACATGAATGCGGTCACGCCATCGATAATGCTTACGGGCTTCATCGCAAACGCTCGTGGACGAACATGTTCGGGAAATACTCTCAGCCGTATCCCGAAAACTATCAGCCAAAGCCTTACAGCAAAAGTTACGTGTTACACCTCGACCCTTTTTATGCACAAAGCCATCCCGCGGAAGATTTTGCCGAAACCTTTGCAGTCTGGTTGAAACCTCGCTCTGGTTGGAAAAAACATTACGCCGGTTGGGCCGCACTGAAAAAACTGGAATACGTGGAAGAGTTAATGGCTGACGTTCCCGAAATGGAACCGATTTCACGTACCAAAATGCGCGTGGACTCTCTGCCGCGATTAAAAAAGACTCTTCGCGTCTACTACGAGGAGCGTCAATCCAAATATCTGGGAGACTCTCCCATCGATGATGAATCGCTGCTGCAACTTTTCACTGACGATCCGAAACGACGCACTATGAAGGCCGCCGCCTTCTTCACCAAACATAAAAGTGAAATTCGGCAGGTCGTTTCAGAATGGTCGGGACAGTATAAATACACCATCGATCAGGTCCTCAAAGATCTGATCTTCCGCTGCCGAGAACTCGACCTCCGTTTGAAATTTTCCGAACGGGATACCAAACGGGATGCGTTGGTTCTGTTGGCAGTTCAAACCATGAACTACCTACACCGTGGGTATAATCGGTATCAGTTATGAAGCCCCTCGACATTCAGGTTTTGATGCACGAATCGCTAGTTCCCCCCGACTCGATTGAGGGAGTCAGTGATCGTGAAATGCTGGAATGGAAAACCGAATTCGATGTGCTGGCGACACTTCAAAATATGGGTCATCGTGCGGAATCACTCGGTGTCAGCGATGATCTATCCGTCTTGCGAGAGGCGCTGGTCGAAAAAAAACCAGACATTGTCTTTAACCTTCTCGAAGAGTTCCATAGCGTCCCGCATTACGATCAGCACATCGTCAGCTATCTCGAATTGATGCAACAACCCTACACCGGTTGTAATCCGCGTGGACTCACTTTATCGCACGACAAAATTCTGTGTAAGAAAATTCTGACCTATCATCGTATTCCGACGCCGCAGTTTTCGTTTTTCCCAAAAGACAAAAAAATTCGCGTCCCGAAACGACTCAAGTATCCCTTGATGGTGAAATCCTCCATCGATGACGCATCGTTGGGCATCGCACAAGAGTCTATTGTCTCTAACGAGACAAAACTCAAGGATCGTATCGAATATTTATGGTCCACACATAAGGCCGATGTTCTTGTCGAAGAGTATATTGCGGGGCGCGAGTTTTATGTTGGGGCGGTCGGGAATCAACGAATCCAAGTGCTCCCCATCTGGGAATTAAAATTCGATAATCTCCCGAAAAACACGGCTCCCATCGCAACAGCAAAAGTCAAATGGGATCCCGCGTATCAAAAACAGATCGGCATCAAAACCGAACCCGCCGACAATCTCACTCCCGAGCAAAAAAAATCGATCGAACATCAGACTAAACGAATCTATAAATCACTCGATCTTTCCGGTTATGCACGAATGGATTTTCGTATGGCTGCCGATGGAACAGTGTATGCGTTAGAAGCAAACCCGAACCCGAACTTATCTTACGGCGAAGACTTCGCAGAATCAGCATCGACCATCGGTCTCGATTACGAAAAGCTGTTGCAGAAGATTGTAAATCTTGGCCTCCGCTACAAACCTGCTTGGCAAGATATCTTGTAAGAGTTTGTCTTCTCATTCTATTGAGGCTAAATCTCGTTCAGTCAAGGGGAATTCGGTCAAGGCCTTTCGCAGAAATGGTCCGCACTTCTTTGCCGTCAATTAATATCTGATACGTCACTCCTTTTGGCGAAGTGATTTCCACCTCGGCATCAGTCAGAAACCGGGCGGGGAACGGAGAGACAATTCGATGTGTCGAACCGATCACGCTCCTGGGACGGTCTTGTATTCCTTCGAGACGCAGACGCAATGTCATCAATGAGCAGGGATTGATGTCGGCTGGCAGGAGCTTTTGAGACGGAAGATTGAGGGAATCGGCCAGCGAGCCGATGGTCGGCCCTGACTGATATTGCTGTTGGATACCGCTGATTAGAATCCCCCGCGAGAGATGCTCCCAGTCGAGTGTCTGGTCGTGTTGATAGAGATCCAGCAACGCATCTGCATAAACCAGACCGACCCACTGGACCGGTCGTCCAATCCAGACGGGCGCTTGATAGTGGGTCGCACACAATGTGGCAATGCTTGCGTATCGCTGAATCGGCCACTCATTCCATTGATAGATATAGGGTACGCCGGTGAGTGCCCATTGGACGGCCAACTCCAGATATTCTCGTTGGTTGGTTAATTCGTATGCAATGACATACGCATTCACCATCTTCGCACTCGCCATCAAATCGGGCGCATGCAGCGGACATTCCCAAACCTGAGCACCGCGTGGCGTCCGAAATCGCTTCATGAATTCGAGAGTCTTTATGCCAGCCGCCAACGAAGAAGAATTCCCAGTGGCTTGGGCATGTTCTAATAGAATGACCGCGTGTAGCGCACATTGGCCACTGGAGGTATTTTCGAAGTGGCCGGCTTGATATTCCCCGTTATATCGATACGAGCCATACCCTTGTTGAATCCGTCGAGAGTTGGCAGCCTGCTGGTCGACTTGACGCAACCATTGATCAACCTTTCCGGTCAAAAAGAATGCCGTATCGTTGCGAATGTGACCTCCCCCCCTTTGCAGTCCGTCAGGGTAAGGAACTGTTCCCTGAATCCGAAACAAAGCAGAGGCCATGTCCGAAAAATATTTGGGTTTGTCGGGCATTTTGCGATGTCCAGGAACTATCGCGTGATACCAGACCCCTTCTTCATAGAGATCGCTTTTCATCAGCCCGGTCAGAGAAAGCTCTCGTTCCTGATCGGCGGTCATCCCGGTTTCTGGTAACGCGGGGAATCCTCCTGCTTGATGGACTGCCCAAAGTATCGCATCCGCCAAGCGTCCTCCCTCAGCAAACGAGTTACCAACCCGGATTGTTGCCGAGATCTGCGAGCCCTTTAGGGACATTCGATGATCATCGGTACCGTCATAGAAGTTGGGAGTCGCAAAGGTCGGTTGCAGATTGGTCTTTTCCCAAGCCAAGGCGATCGAGGCGCGATCAGTGACATAGGCCATCAAAGGCATCGTGACGTGCCAATAGGGCGGTTCATGGCGAATATGTTCGAGGCCATGAATATCGAGAGTTGAAGAAGAAGATTCCCCACGACCGAGATGTTCGACTCCCGACAACAAACCCTGTTCGAGCTGACCAAGCGCGCGAACCACCGGCCCTTCCACTTCTTCCTGAGCTTGAAGCTCGTAATGGATCTGATCCTGATCGAGACTGAGGATCAAATTTGTCACGGGACCGCCGGAACAAACAATCGTGTCTCCTTCTTTTCTTACATTCAGTTCGATGAATCTCCCCGGCACCCAGGCCAATGGAGCAATCACGGCAACGGGCTTCCCTTGCTTAAGGATTCTCGCACCTTCACCGTGAGAGGAAACTTCCAGCGTTAACTTTTCAGAACTCAAGCGATACCAATCGTCTTTTGCGTCAGGATTGATCAGTACGGCTGTTCGACTTTGTTTGGGAAAGCCAGACTTTTTAACGGTGATTTGGACAGGCTTAACGAGTTGCGAGTCGGTCAATGAATCTGGGATCGCAAATGGTGTCCGCGAATTTGCATCCAACGAGACGACTCGGCCGTTCAGATCAACTTCCAGCGGCTTGTCAGTACGATTTTGAATGACTGTTTGCAAACCGGTTTTCGTTTGTTCCAAGGCCGCAATCACAAATGGCGGTCGAGGAGACGCTTCAATTTGAATCCAATCGACTTCGATCTTTCCATCAATCGTGGCAGGATCGAAACGGATGCGTTGCAATCGTCCTTCATAGCTCATCGTACATTGATAGATTTTCCAATCGTCAGATTTCGAGATCAAGAATTCCGTTTTCCGGGTTTCCGAGGAATTGGGGTTTTGATCGCTGTTCCAGAAGAATTGTGCTTCCGTCGAAACTTGCGAACGAACTCGCAATGAAACAGTGACCAGAGAGTTCGGAGGTGCATTGAATCTTGGAGAGTTGAGGATGGGATCGGGCGCCGAGGTGACAAGATTGATGGCTCCCTCGCCGTGAGTCATCACGGCATCTTGATGTATGGTCCATCCCTGCAAACCGGTTTCGAAGTCCCAGCGGACCACCAACGATTTATCACCCTCCTGAGGAGGATAAGGATTGGGAGTCTCTGCAAACAACGTCAGAGGTAACAAACAAAGTATTGTCCAAACCGGCAAACGTCTCATCATCATATTTCATCCTGTTGTGTTCGTTCTGAATTCCCGCCTGTTTCACCGGTCATGATGCCGACTCTTCCGGCTTTGTCCAATCGCCCCAATGATCGAGATAATTTTGATAAGCGGCCGATTGGTTGGCTTGTTCCAGAAGCATCTGTTTGACGGCTTCTACATGCTCATGCTCCTGTTCGAGTGTGAGCAGTCCCAGTAAGACACGCGACCTCAGAAAAACAAAATAGGTGTCAAGGACATCACTCCGACAATAGTCGTTGATCTCCTCCACCTTACCTTCATCGTACATCCCTTGGACCATCGATCCGTCCACTCCCGTCTTGCCAGGTTTGCCGATCAAATTGGCCAACAGATTCAAGCCACCCGTCACGCGGGACGCACCGAAGTTGGAGATCAGGTCCATTAAATCGAGATGCGAATTGTGATTGTATCGGTTGCGGGATTGATCGTACGTGCGGGCATCGACATTGAACCAACGGGGCAGCGAGAGGCCGTACCGATAAGCAGCCAGTTCCATCACCGGCATGTCATATCCGCGTCCATTAAATGTAACAAACGTGGGGCAACGGTAATGCATGTAGCCTTGCCAGAACTTTTTTGTAATCTGATACGGGTCATAGTCGGGTTCGTCGAGCGTTGTCAGGTCGAGAAGCCGAAACTGGTCATCAACCTTGGCAACTGCGACAGAGATCGGCAACATGAATGTCGGTGGGATGACATCCTTTCCGGTCGCTCCGAGAAGTTCTTCTTGATACTTTTGAATGGCTGCTTTCGCATCGAGCTGTTCGTCGGAATAGCGGACACGAGAGATGAGATCGCCGTCAGCGACTGTTTCCACGTCGAACACCAGATAAGCCACTTTGTCTTGAGATCCTGCCATGGGGACGCTTTCTGAAATTTCCTGCCGGTAATCAGATTCGGCCTTTGCCTGATCGATCCTGATCCCGTTATTATATAGGAACTGAGTAAAAACTGATCCGTGCATGATAATGACCCACAGGTAGGGTCACCATGAGAGAACAGCAGTCACTCAAGATTGCCCTGAAAAACCTTTTGAAATTACGCTGATATGAATGAACAAGCTGCTGTCGAGTCCTCACTCACCCCTGAACAAATACGGGATAAAGAAGAACAAGCTCTGCAAGGTTTATCGATCGCCTATGAACGAATGCGCGAAGAAATTGGCAAGGTGATCGTCGGACAGAGTGAAGTCGTCGATGAGTTGTTGATTGCCATGTTTACACGGGGTCATTGTTTATTGGTGGGGGTTCCCGGATTGGCGAAGACCCTATTGGTCAGCACGATCTCTCAGATTTTGCAACTCTCGTTTCGCCGCATTCAATTTACTCCCGACTTGATGCCTTCAGACATTACCGGAACTGATGTTTTGCAGGACGACCCGGAAACCGGTCATCGTAAGTTTGAATTCATGCAGGGGCCAATCTTCACCAATATTTTACTGGCCGATGAAATCAACCGAACACCTCCGAAAACACAAGCCGCGTTATTGGAAGCGATGCAAGAGCGACATGTCAGCGTCGGGACCAACACCTACCGATTGCCGAAACCGTTCTTCGTGTTGGCCACCCAAAATCCAATTGAGCAAGAGGGAACATACCCCCTTCCCGAGGCTCAGCTCGACCGCTTTATGTTCAACGTCACGGTAAAATATCCTTCTGCGGCAGAAGAATTGTTAATCCTCAAACAAACCACTGGTGGTATCGAGCCCGAGCTGCGACCGATCCTGAATGGAGAGCAGATTCTTGCGCTGCAGGAAGTCGTAAGAAAAGTTCCCGTTCCCGAACATGTCTTTGTGTACGCCCGAGATTTAGTGCGGGCGACTCGGCCCGATGACAGTGATGCTTTGTCGGCGATCAAACAGTACCTGTCGTGGGGAGCAGGGCCTCGTGCAGGACAATATCTGATCTTGGGAGCCAAAGCGAAAGCGGTCCTCGATGGACGATTCCACGTCACGACCGAGGACATCAAAGCAGTCGCCCATCCTGTCTTACGACATCGCCTGGTCACAAACTTTCAGGCCAACAGCGAAAACATCACCACCGATGATGTCGTCGATCTGCTGATCAAAAAAGTTCCCGTCGATCTCCAGAAGCGAGCCAAGCAAGCTGTCGAATAAAATCATCAATCGACAGCAGCCAACGCATCATCGCGTGTGTCGTAGAGCGCCCAAAGAGTATCGAGAGCCGTGATCCGTAATAGTTCGGCAGCTCCGGGACTGGTCCCGCACAGAACCATTTCTCCACCGCGGCTGCGAACGTATTTATGACAACGCAGCAAGAGTGCGAGAAACACGGATCCGAAGTAATTCACTTCTCCCAAATCGAAAATGACAATAGGCGCTTGTTGCTCGACAAGTGGCGTCATCACGATGTTGGCAGCTTGCTCGATCAAGTCCCAACGCATTTGTTCCACATTGGCGGCTGGCGTAATCACCAACGTATTGCCATGCCATTCAAAGCGGAAATCTTCTTGGTCGTGCGGATCACTCATCGTTGATCATCCTTGAATTCGTCTATAAAGAAAGAAGTAAATACCTAAGATGTATTGCATCAAAAAGAGCTTAAGGGCCACCGACAGCGGCGGGCTTGTTGGCATTAGCTAACTGAGCGGCTGTTGGCCCACCCGGATAAAGTGCGGCTTGGCCTGGATCATTCGCCTTTAACCAATCAGACAGAGGGACGAGTTTGTTGGGAGCTAATTTCACTCCTCCCTGGTTGTCCCAAACGGATTTCACAACGGCCACCGATTGCTCGTATGCTTCTTTGACCTTGCCCTGATGTGCGGCAAATGCCGCCTTAGATGTCAGGAAAATCAAACCCTCTTCCGCGCCTTTTTTGAGCGGTTGAAATGCACCATAGAGTTTGAGAAAGGAATTGGTCCAATAGGCTTTTTCGGGAGCTTTATTGTATTCCATCCCCAACTCTTCAACGACTTTGGCAATTTGCCAAGCCAACAAGCTCAGATTCACATTGGCGGCAATGGGGATACGGGAAACCGTATAAGCCGCATCTGATCGCACACGTGAATCGCGATTAGAATCACTCATCACTTTTGTCAGCACTTGAACAATAAACGGTGCCCCGGAACGATCCACATCGATCTGCGTTGATTGCAGTCCTTGAATCAGTTTCTGTTGGTACCAAAAATAGGTGTTTTCTTTCTGTAGCTCGTCTTCGAGAAGTTCGGCCGTTTGTAGTTTTTCGTTACGTGGGAACTTTAAGATGTCGTCGCGGCCGAGGATTCTCATGATGCCATGAACGGCGGCAATTTTGACCGCTTGATGCTGGTCCTGATCCCGAAGAATATCGTTCAAAAATTGAAGGCTCGGTTTGAATGGTTCTGAGGGAGTTTGTGTTCGACGATCCTCTTCAACGATATTCAATTCGCCCGCGATCGTGGCGGCTGTGACACGAACATCAAGTTGATTGTCCAGGAGTTCGCCCAACACACGCAAAGTCTCTGTCAGCACCATTTCTCGAAACTTAGCTTTTTGACGTGGATTGATTTGATTCGCTCCAGCGTAGTTCACCAAATCACGTTGAAACGTCCGTCGAAGAGTATTGATATTCTCGATTTGCTCTGGCAATGTCAGAGCGTATAAACGTACTTCGATTCCCTCGGTGATAATCTCGCGGCTGCGTCCGGTAGTCTCGCCTGAACGTAGAGCTTGCACATAATCGGTTTGTTTGGGCTTGAAGCCAGTCAGCCGATCGACAGTGATCAACGGCTTCTCCAGATCTTTCAGGGGATCGCGTTTCCCGGAAAGACTGACTCCTGGGGGAAGAGCTTGCTTTTTTGCCTGTTGTTCTGAGGTCTCTTGTGCAAAGACCATAGAACTGGTGATACCCATGCAGAAAACCGCGAGAATGATCCCATTCAAACGGTAGTAAGAGTTCGCTGCATGCAGTCTATTTTTGTGTGTAGTCATGAAATTGAAGAGTGCTGAGAAAGGATCTGTGAATCGGCCGCAAAGGGAAATGAAGACACGACTTGCGGCTGCCTCTAGAATACCCCGAATTCTGCCTCGGAAGCAATCCTTTTCAGTCGGCATTCAACGAAAGAGGGGGCCGACCCGAGCAGTTTTGACAGAAATTCATATTACAGCGGTCAGAAGGAGCCTCAAAAGCATCTTCCACCTTGGCACAAATGGTCAGCATGCATCTCCCAATGTTGATCATAATACCTTTCAAGGATGGTACTTATGAAAATATTCATCACGCGATTTGAGCATGCCAGAGAGACTGACGCCATGAATCTTGACTCGCCCGTCTATTGTAGAGAGTCATCTGCGTGAGACACTACGTTGGACTGAATCACAAATGATCGAAGTCTGAGGTACTAATCAATCATCCCGCGATGTTGCGGTCATCTGCTTTTCGTTCTCGTCGCAGTCGTCGGGCTGCCTGATACAAGGCCCGTTTCTCGGTGGCAATCATCAGCTTGACGTCGGCCACGGTGTAGTCCATGCGATTTGCAAAGTCGGCTACCAATTGTTTTTCCTGCCGACTGAATCGACCATCCGTCAGACAGACATGAATGATTTGTCGTAAGCACTCCCGCGCCTCTTGCGACGTTTCAGGAATGGGAAGTTCGATCTCAGTGTGTTGGGCAGTCTCAATCACACGGTCGATGTCTGTATCGGTGAGATGACTGTGAGCGGCTAGCTTTTTGAGAGCGGCTCGTTCTTTTTCATCGACATGCCCATCGCTGGATGCAACCCGTGCAAGCACCGCCAACATGAGAGAGGGGTCGAGCGAAGTTTCGGCTTGAGGTCTCGTCAAGTCCATCTCGGGAGTTCTGTCAATCTGCCGATAGGCCATCTGATGGCTGAAGCGTTCGATGTCGGTCAGAACCCAATCATGCTTGCCGTCGGTCAGAGGCGTGTTGCAGAACGAGCAATTGTCTTCCCGGGTCACGGCAATCGGTGCACCACAATTGGAACAAGAGGATGAAGCGAACGTCCGCTCCGGGCTGCTGGTGACTCCTTTTCTGCGGGACAGGACATAGACATGCGAATAAATCGCTTGCGGCTTGACCGTGCGATAATGCCCGTCTGGTTCGCCCTCACACAATTTTCCCGACCAACGCACTAGAACACGAATTTCATCCGACTTGTTATCAGGAGAAGTTTGCACGTTTAGCGTTTCGACTTTTCCGACTGCCGGGTCTTTCCAGAATTGATGTTCTTCCAGCGCGGCCATCTGCGGAATTCCATCGATCTGACTGGAGAGAATCGGTTCGGCATACCCTTTGTCTTCGAAGAAATGAGCCGCGTTAAGCCGATAGAACATGACGGAGGTACGATCTTCGAGATGTTGCACGCTCAATGCCGGATCGACTTTTTGCAGGGCTTCCAAGCCTTCGACCTTATGTGTCGGATCGGGCAAGCTCCATTCACTCACCTGAGTAATCTCGGCCAACACCCAATCATGTTCGCCGG
>Ga0055584_100002825_pt1 | contig 17231 bp, 14 predicted proteins | sample OSDHelmetaG_FD_58716 | JGI IMG/M metagenome (GOLD analysis project Ga0055584, IMG submission 58716) | Pelagic marine sediment microbial communities from the LTER site Helgoland, North Sea, for post-phytoplankton bloom and carbon turnover... | ecosystem: Environmental > Aquatic > Marine >... | reverse complement strand
GTCAATGTAGTCGCAAAACACGGGCTCTTGCGGACTACCAAAACGAAAACCGAAGCTTGCACCGAAGTGATCGCTCGGCACCTTGCGCCCCCGCTCGCGCGCAGCCAGGCGGATTTTCATCATTGCCACGCCCGCTTGCTCCGGCGTCTCGCGCCCGCCTAACCAGCCGCTTCCGTATTGCGCCGTGCGGCGGATCGAGACCGGCCCGGAACCACCGAACCACAATGGAATTTTACGCTGCACCGGTAGCGGCGAGATATGTGCCCCGGAATAGTTAAAAAACTCCCCTTGGTAGTCAACATCTTCACCGCTCCACAACCTCGCGATAATTTCCAGCGCTTCATCAGTGCGTCGAAGTTGACCTTTTTCACTGCGCCCAGTCGCACGCCAATCGGGACTCTGCGGCGAGCCTGAGCCGAATGCCGGCAGCAAACGGCCTTCGCTCAGCATGTCGATGGTCGCGCATTCTTTTGCAACTACTAGCGGGTCTCTAAAACCCAAGGCAAGCACGTTCATGCCAAACTTGATGCGGCGCGTGGCGCCAGCTAAAGCGGCCATAGAACTCATACATTCGAGCACTGGACGGCGCGATACCAAACGGTCGGTTTGCCAAATCGAATCCAGCCCGCCCGCTTCACAAACATCAACCCAGCTCCAGAACGCTTTGGCGCTTGTGAATGGGAAGTCCATCAAACCAATGCCTACTGCTATGCCCATGCTGGTGCTTCCTTACCGGTTATATGTGGTTCAATTCTGCGAGCAAAGCGTATGTCAAACGCATCCTCGGCGTCATCATCTCATCACTCGCACCAGACTACGCGAGTCTGTGGAGACCGCATTGCAACTGCAGTTGCAATGCGCAACAGATTTTTGTACAACCCGACACGCCCAAGCCCTTGAGTTTGCCAACTGCGCATGGCCTTGTCATGTATCGCGATTACCAGGCGAACCTGCCACCTCACTCGGAGTTCCTCGTGAAAGTCGGAATATTCATCACCAGTCAACAAAAACGCGATCGCGACATGCACGCTGCGCTAAACGAGCAAATCGCGATGGTCCACCACGCCCGTGACCATGGCTGGGACTCATTGTTCTCCGGGCAGCACTATCTCAACGAGGGCGACAACCAACAATTTCAACTGGTACCGTTCTTGACCCGCCTGATGCCAGAAGCCGGTGAAATGACTACCGGTCTAGGTATCTTACTCGCAAACCTGCACAACCCGGTTTATGTAGCGGAGACCGTGGCAACGCTCGATATCTTCGCCAAAGGCAATTTTGTGTTCGGTGTCGGCCTCGGTTATCGCGACGTAGAGTTCAATGCCTTCAAAGTCCCCAAAGGACAACGCGTCGCGCGCTTTGAAGAATGTCTAGAGCTGGTACAAAGATTGTGGACGGAAGAGTCCGTGAGCCACTCAAGTGAGTACTGTGAACTCGACAACGTGCGCATGAACATCCGCCCGATTCAACAACCACACCCGCCCATTTGGGTGGCCGCAAACAATGAGCCTGCCATTCGTCGTGCGGCACGGCTTGGCGATACGTGGTTCATCAATCCGCACTCGACGCTGACCACATTACGCGAGCACATGCGCGTCTATAAGCATGAATTACAGCGTGTCGGCAAGCCAGCACCAACTGAATTGCCGTTATTTCGCGAGATATTCTGCGCGCGTGACCGTGCCACAGCGATGCAGCTCGCGGGACCCTACCTATCCGGAAAATACCGCGACTATGCAACCTGGGGCCAGGACAAAGTCATGCCAGCCAGTGAATCGTTCGACAAAGACTTTGACGAACTGCTCAATGAACGCTTTGTGCTCGGCTCGCCCGAGGAGTGTTACGAGCAGCTGCGTCCGTACTGGGAAGAATTTGGCGTCAACCACATGGTGTTGCGCACACACTGGGCAGGCATGCCGGTGGCTGCTGCCTTGTCGAGCATGCAGCTCATCTCCGATGAACTGCTGCCAGCGCTGCGCGCGATCCCGTAGCGCTGTCCACAGTAGATGTGCGTGCAGACCAAAGTAGATCTTAAGGCCTTGCCGCTTGAATGGCCTGCCACACCCGCATCGGCGTGGCAGGCATGTCTAGATGGCGCACGCCACACTCAGCGAGGGCGTCATGGATCGCGTTCATTACCGCCGCGATCGAGCCGACCGTACCAGATTCGCCAGCGCCTTTGACGCCAAGTGGATTGGTTGCGGTGGGCACTGGTCGACTGTGCACCTGCAACTCACAAAAATCATCCGCGCGCGGCATACAGTAATCCATAAATGAGCCGGTGATGAGCTGCCCAGAATCGTCGTCGTAGCTAAGCTTCTCCATGAGCGCTTGGCCGGCACCCTGGGCGACACCGCCATGCATTTGCCCGCGCACTAGCAAGGGGTTGATCTCGACTCCGACATCACTGACGACGGTATAGCGCACCAGCTCGGTCACCCCAGTATCCGGGTCAATTTCAACTTCGCACAATTGACAACCATTGGGGAAATTGGCGGTCTTGGGACTAAACGTCGCAAATTCATACAAGCCCGGCTCAAGCCCTTCGGGCAAATTGGCGTGATTGAACGCAGCTATAGCAACCTCGCGGAAACTCAAACTACGGTCGGTGCCAGCGACGCGGTACTCATGCTGCACGAACTCAATGTCGCTCGCTGCCGCTTCCAGCAAATGAGCTGCCACTTGCGTGCCTTTAGCAATCACTTTATCAATTGCGCCGAGCACTGCTGAACCGCCGATTGTGGCCGTGCGCGAGCCGCCAGTGCCGGTACCAAAACTCACCTTGTCAGTGTCACCTTCTATCACTCGGATTCGATTCGAGTCTAGCCCCAAGCGGTCGCCGATGATTTGTTTGAAGATAGTCTCATGGCCCTGACCATGCGGCGTCGAGCCGACTAGAACAGTGGCGTTGCCGCGCGGATCGAACCGCAACTCCGCTGTCTCTGGCTGCGGACTAGCGGCTGATTCAATGGTGCAAGAAATGCCGATACCGCGCAGCTTTGCCCGCTTAGCGCTGTGCGCACGACGCGCCGCGAAGCCTGCATAATCAGCTTCAAGCAAACCCTTATCCAACAAGGCCGGAAACTCGCCGCTGTCGTAAGTAAAGGTCAAGCCAGTCTTAAATGGCATTTGCTCTGGGCGAATAAAATTCCGCTGGCGCAGTTCAATTGGGTCGAAACCACACTCAACCGCGGCAATGTGCACCATGCGTTCAATTAGATAGGCTGCTTCCGGGCGTCCTGCGCCGCGATAAGGCGATGTCGGATTTCGATTCGTGAGCACGCCGACAACCTCAACGTCGATGGCTGGGGTGCGATATTGCCCGGCCAGTGTGCCAAGGTTCCCGGTCGGTGGTGCACCGCCCATAAACGCGACATAAGCGCCTAGATCTGCGTTCGTGCGCACACGTAAGCCCAAAAACTCACCATCAACGGCGAGCGCCAACTTTGCTCTGCAAACATTGTCACGGGCATGGTCATCGGCGACAAATGACTCGCTGCGGTCGCTGGTCCATTTGACTGGACGCGCGATCACGCGGGCAGCCCAGGCAACCAGGGGCACTTCTGGATGAATGGAGCCCTTCATACCAAATGAGCCGCCCACATCACCGCTAATGAGTACCAGATCATGCTCCGGCACATCGAAAATGTTGCCAGCGAGATTAGAGCGCCAAGCATAGGGGCGTTGGCAACCTGTGTAGATCGTATAGCGTCCTTGACCGGCATGAAATTCTGCCAGCGCCGCGCGCGGCTCCATTGGCAGGGCGTGCACGCGACTGATATCGAAATCGCGCGACACCACGTGGGCGGCGCGAGCAAATGCCGCGTCTACTGCTGCACGGTCGCCACTGCGATGGACAAACGACTCGTTGTTTGCGCAATCTTCCCATAGCTGCGTCGCCGTGCTCAGCGTCGCATCGGCGGTGCTAATTACAAACTCGAGCGGCGTATAATCCACCTCCACCAGTTCCACCGCATCGCGCGCGATCGCCGCGCTTTGTGCGATAATCATAGCAACAGGCTGCCCGAGATGGCGTACACGATCACTCGTTAACGCCGGGCGCGGCGGACGATACATCGGCTTGCCATCGCGACGCTTGTGCGGCGATGGGCCAGTCATGTCTCCAAGCCCCGCGGCCAGCCAATCGGCACCGGTGAGCACCCGCATCACACCGCTCATGGCCAACGCCGCGCTTGGGTCAATCTTGTTGATCTCGGCATGCGCATGCGGTGACCGCACGAACGCCGCATAAACTTGCCCAGCGAGTTGAAAGTCATCCGCGTAGCTACCACCGCCGCGCAGCAAACGTGGGTCTTCTGTTCTAGGTGCCGATTGTGTAATGGCGAACTGCAAGCGCGTCTCCAGTATCTGGTCAATCAGATAAATGAGTGGTCAATAAGACGGGTGCCAGCCTGTATTCCTGCTATCCACCGATTTTATATTCAACAGATGAGGCAGCAGTTGCCGGCGGCATCTACTTCAATTCGGCACAAGCTCTCTGGATGCGCTGACAGGCCTGCTCAAGCGCCGCTTCAGCGTATGCGTAAGAAATGCGAAAATGCCACGGTGAGCCAAACTCAGATCCCGGCACGACAGCAACACCACGGGCATCGAGCAGATAATCGCAAAAGTCGACCTCATTAGTGATCTGTTGACCGCTCGGGGTGCGCATGCCAACAAGCGCAGCACACGACGGAAACACATAAAACGCGCCTTGCGGGTTCGAGCAGTTAATACCCGCGGCCTGATTCAACATGCTTACGACTAAGTCTCGCCGGTGCTCGAACGCCACGCGCCGCTCGCTAACCTCTGTTTGCGGTCCGAGCAAGGCTGCAGTAGCCGCCGCTTGACCAATCGATGATGCACCTGAGGTCACATGCCCTTGCACCGCCGTCATAGCGCCAATCAGCGCTTGCGGACCTGCGGCGTAGCCAATGCGCCAACCAGTCATCGCATAAGCCTTCGATACGCCATTGACTAGCAAGGTGCGTTGGCGCAGTTGCGGTGACACGTTCAAGATGCCGCAATGCGTCGCGTCGTCATACACCAAGTGCTCGTAAATTTCGTCGCTTAGCACCCATACCTGCGGGTAATCATCCAGCACCTGCGCTAAGGCTTTGAGATCGTCTTCGCTGTAAGCAGCGCCCGATGGATTACCCGGGGAATTGAGCATTAGCCAGCGCGTTCGCGGCGTGATCGCGGCGCGCAGCTGAGCTGGCGTCAATAAGAAGTTATTGTCTTGGGTACATTCGACAATGCGCGGGACGCCACCGCAAATACGCACAATGTCCCGGTACACGCCCCAATACGGTGTTGGGATGATCACTTCGTCGCCTGGGTTCACCGAAGCCATCAAGGCGTTGAACAGTACTTGTTTTGCGCCAGTGCTTACCATCACTTCGTTGGGCGTAAATAACAATTGGTTCTCGCGCTCAAACTTTACGCAAACAGCCGCTCTTAATGCTGCGGTGCCAGGCGTTAAGGGATACTTGGTATCACCTTTTTGAATAGCATCAATAGCAGCGTCTTTAATATGCTGCGGCGTATCAAAGTCAGGCTCGCCGGTGCCTAAACCAATCACGTCTATACCTTGCGCGCGCAGCTCCCCCGCTTTAGCTTGGATGCGCACAATCAAGGAGAGCTCAATACCTTGCAGCCGTGCTGCCCGATCAAATGCAAGGTTCACATCGGTGTTTTGATTCATCTGTATACCTACTTTGCCAAGGCCTTAGCCTCGCTAAGCGAATTATTGTTGCCAACCGGCTAAGAGTTCGCGGGCGCTCGCACGACCAACAAACTCAGTGCTGGAGTTAGCGACGATGCGCAAATGCTTTAACGCCGCATCGCGACGCCCCACACCATCTAGCGCAAGCACCAGATGATAGCTGATGTCCGGCCGTGCGCCTGCTCTCGCCTGCGCAAAGTGTATGAATTTGAGAACACGTTCAAATTCGCCTTGGCCGACCAACCCCCAGCCATGGGTGTCTAAGGTCGGCGCCAATTGCAGCTCTAATTAATATGCTTTAGTGGCAAGTTCAAAGGCCCGCTACCACGCTTTAGTGCGCAGCAATGAAGCGCGTCTGTTGAATACCATCACAGGGTAGTTTTGTCATTCTAGCACTTGCAAGAACCCAACAATTACATCGTCAGCCCAACGCTGGTAGGCCTGAGCCGTCTAACAGTTCGCCCAGGCGCTCGTCGATTACAGCCACGCGCTAAGAGTTCGTCGGGTTATTGGGCTGTGTACAGGCTAGGTTTCACCAGCACGGTACTAGTGCATGTAAAAGACTGGTCTGTGACCGGTCTCATTTTTGTCCTTCGGTACACAATAAAAAACGGAGTAACATAGGCACACCGCTTGGACCTCGGAGCCACACATGGCCATCCTAGGCTGCTATCCACGCCTAATTCTGACGCGCTTCACGCTGATATGCGTGCTGTTTTCGTGCGCCAATGTTTTTGCCCTAGCCTCGCTAAAGAATGTGCACCGCGACGTTGCTAACATCGAGCGCAGCGGCATTCCCATCGTTCTTATCATCACCAGCTCGACCTGCCATGTTTGCGAACAGTTAAAGCGCGAAATCTTCGAGCCCATGGCGCTCAATTCAGACTACGACACGCGCATGACAGTACGAGAGCTGATGCTCGACTCTAGCGAAAACATCATTGGCTTCGACGGTCAGCCCGTCAGCGCCGCACAACTCGCCGGGCGCTACGATGCAACATTAACTCCAAGCGTATTATTCTTAGGCGCAGGTGGTCGTGAAGTAGCCAAACGGCTCATTGGCATCAGCAACATCGACTACTACGGCTGGTACCTGGATAAGAGCCTCGCGCGAGCCAGCAAGCAGATCCGTGACAACAGGCGTACAGTTTTGACACTGGGTAAAACTGCGAAGGCCCAACACACACAACCTCAGATCCAAGCGAACTAAAAAAGGAAGCAACGCAATGTCTGCAGCACTTGGTCAATTCGGAACCGTCCCTGCTTCAATGGCCCCCGAGGAGTGGCATGCGCGCTGCGAACTGGCAGCCTGCTATAGATTGATTGATCTCTACGGTTGGAGCGATTTCTTCGGCACGCACATTTCGTTGCGCGTGCCTGGTACTGACCACTTTTTACTCAATCCATTTGGTATGTTGTTCGACGAGATCACCGCCTCGTCACTGATCAAAGTGGATCAGGATGGCCAACTGCTAAGCGAAAGTGAGTTTCCGATCAATCCAGCCGGCTTCACCATACACTCGGCAATTCATATGTCATCGCACCAGCTCAACGCGGTGCTCCATACGCACACCCGCGCAGGCAATGCGGTGGCGTGTATGGAAGATGGATTGTTGCCAAACAACCAGAAGTCCCTGACCTTGATTGGCTTCATCGCCTATCACGACTATGAATCTATTGCGCTGAACCACGAAGAGCGCGCCCGCATCGTCAATGATCTCGGCGACAAGCGCGTTTTGGTGTTACGTAACCATGGCTTGCTTACCGTCGGTGAAACCATCGGTGAAGCCTTCACATGGATGGCGCGCATGGAGACCGCCTGCGCTTATCAACTCGACATTCTCAGTACTGGGCAAAAACTGCGCGACCTCAGCAAGGAAGTGCAAGAAACCGTCATAAACCAAGCGACCGAAATTTTCGGGCGGCGCGGTCCGAGTCGTTATCAGCCCCAGTGGAACGCAATGCTGCGTAAGCTGGAGCGCAGCTCGGGCGACGATTGGCGTCGCTAGCTCGTTTAGGCACGTGTCGTTGTGGGACTGCGATCCGCGGCGCCCACTTCGCTCAAGCTAGCTTCTAATGCCCATGTCTGGGCTCTCATGTCTGAGCCTACGTTTGGACTTGCACCTACGCCCCGCCACAAGCGGCGGGCGCGAGCGTAAGTCCAGGTAGGTTAGAAATATCGTGTAACCGTGGTGTTTACGCCGCAACAGAGGTAAAAATAATGTCATCCGGTCTCAATTCCGTCTTCATTTTCTCGGACGAACATAACCGGGAAATAACCGGGTGTTACGGAAATTCGATCATCAAAACGCCGCATATGGATGCGCTGGCGGCGCGTGGAACACGCTTCGACAACGCCTACACGAACTGCCCCATTTGCGTGCCAGCACGCGCATCACTGGCGACGGGGCGATACGTGCACGACATCAAATTGTGGGACAACGCACACCCATACACTGGCGATCCTGGGGGTTGGGGACACCGCTTGATGCAAGCCGGTAGCGAAGTCACCGCAATTGGCAAACTACACTACCGCAGCGCGGACGATGCAAGCGGCTGGAGTGAGGAAATAGATACCTTGCATGTCATTGACGGCGTTGGCGACGTCGCCGGATGTATCCGCACAGACATGCAAGAGCGCTACACCGTGCGCAACCTCGCGAAAGACGCCGGGCGCGGTGATTCCACTTACATCCGTTACGACACATCAACCACCGCGCATGCACTGAATTGGCTCAAACGCGCGGCTAGCAACCCTAGCGACAAGCCATGGACCTTATTCATTGGCTTGGTATTGCCACATTTCCCGCTCATTGCGCCACCAGATTACTACGACATGTATCCGGACTTACCGCCACCGCGCATGTATGCCGAGGCACAACGTCCTGATCATCCGGTGATAATGGCACTGGCTGCGAGCCAAGCGTATGACCGCTACTTCGACGAAGCACGCGTACGCGTTGCGCGGCAAGCGTATTTTGGCATGGTGTCGTACTTAGACCATTGCGTTGGCCAGATCGTTGACGCCGTCGACGCGCTGCAGCTCGGCCAATCTACGCGCATCATCTATACAACTGACCATGGTGACAATATCGGCCATCGTGGACTGTGGGGTAAATCGACCATGTACGAAGAGTCGGCCGCTGTGCCGATGATCATGGCTGGCCCCGACATACCTCGCGGTCATGAAGTCAGCGCGCCTGTGTCACTGGTGGACATTTACCAGACGCTCGTCAAAGGCGCCGGGCTGGAACTTACTGAGCAGGAACGAGAACAGCTGCCTGGGCACTCACTAATTGACATCGCCAACGGCGACGAGCCGCAACGAACCATTCTTAGCGAGTATCACGCGTCAAGCTCAAGCACCGGCATGTTCATGATTCGCGACGCCCAATGGAAATACGTCTACTACGTTGGCGCGTCGCCGCAACTATTCGACCTGGCCAACGATCCGCACGAAACCGCAGACCTCGCGCATGACCCTGAGTACGCCGAAGTGCTGCAGCGCTGTGAGGCGAAACTACGCGATGTAGTAGATCCGGAGGCCGTCAATGCACAAGCGTTTACCGACCAAGCCGCAATGGTCGAAGCCCACGGCGGGCGCGAAGCAGTACTCGCGCGTGGGGATTTTGGCTATACCCCCGCGCCGGGAGAAACACCACAGTTCAAAGATTAGCTTAGGACTGACACCGAGTTAAGCTTCGGCACATCAGTCGAATTAAATCGTTTCAGTCGTCATTGCGCAGGACATTTGTCTCTGTTAAGCCAGCCAAACCCGCGCGCGCAGTGCCATCCAGGTAAATCTGCCCCTGGATATCGCTAATTCGGCTATGTAACTGCACAAACTCAGGCTGCATGAGTATCTCTGGCGCAGCCTCGTGTACGAAGTGGCCGTAACGGTCCTCGCCACGAACTAGTGTCGCAAAGTCCTGGTCAACGCGCTGCTGTCGCGCCTGCGGCGTGATATAGCGCAGCGCCAATCCGACTCGACGATCGGACGAATAATTGGCATGCGATGCGTGGAACATATTGACGTGATGCAACGAGCACTCACCCGCTTCGAGTTCTAACGCGACGGCGCGCGATTCGTCGATTTCCTGAGTGATGGTTTGCCCACGGGTAAGAATATTTGCCGGATCCCAGGTATCCGCATGCTCGACGATGCCAAGTCGATGACTACCCGCGAGCATTCGCATACAGCCGTTTTGCTGATTCACAGGTGTCAGAGCAATCCAAACAGTAACAACTTGGTCTGAATCTAGGCCCCAATGGGCTGCATCTTGATGCCACGAAATGAAGCGACCGTCGCCGGGCTCTTTCGGGTAGAGATGCGAGGTCCAGACCAATAAATCTGGGCCAATCAGATCTGCGACCAAGTCAAGAATTGCATCCGCACGCATTAAGCGATTAATGAAAGGAAACACCAAATGTGACTTGTATCGCCACTTACCTTGTACTGACCCACCAGAACTCGCTTCGTAATCCTGCAGCTCGCGCAACGCAGCACCAGCTTCGGCGCTCGACAGCACGCGCTTCGGGTGCAGCAAGCCGCTCTGGTGAAATTGCTCAATCTCAGCCTTTGACAGGGAGTTCGACATCGCTCCATACCACTTTAACCGACAAAACGCTATCTTAGAGCAGTAGGCCAGCGAGTGCCTACTCGGAAAGCCCGCACGTGGCTTACGCGTCGAACCAACCCACAGAGACTAAGCATGGCAATTATTAGTAGCGCACAGGTGCAAGTGTTGGAACTGGACCCGAGCACGCTCTGGGTATTCGTGACCCTGAGGTCCGAAGGCACGCTGGCAGGCATGGGTGAAGCGATGTTGAACGGTCAGGAGCCGTTGCTAAAACGCGCGTTGGAACTTGCCGCGCAAAAGCTCGTTGGCCTGGATGTTGAACAAGCGAGCTTGCCACAACCGGCACTTGCCCCGGACAAGGCGACAGGCCTGCTGGAAGCTACGGTGCATGCGGCGCTCGACCAAGCGCTATGGGACCTGCGCGCGCAACTTGTTGATTTACCGCTATATCGATTGCTAGGCCCGGTGCGGCGAAAGTCCGTAGAGCTTTACGCAAACATTAACCGAGGCACGCGCGAGCGCAGCCCCGAGGGTTTCGCCACGCGCGCCAAGGCCGCATGTGGGGCTGGATTTGAGGCTGTGAAAATCGCCCCATTCGACGGATTCACACGCGCCAATGCGAACACGCGTCAAGGCCGCAACGCTTACGCGATGGCAGTTGAGCGCGTGCGGGCGGTACGCGATGCAATTGGCATGGACAATCGGCTCATGATCGATTGCCATTGCCGTTTCCATCTCAGCGGCGCCCTCAGTTTCTTACAACAAACAGAGTCGCTACGCATCGACTGGTTTGAAGATGTTTTACCCTATCGAGATCTTGATGGCTGGAGCCATCTCAAAAGTGCCTCCAGCGCGCCACTCATAGGTGGTGAGAGCGCGCGTGGCACGAGTGACTTGATGCCGTTCCTGGACCGCGGCATCTGGGATGTAGTGATGCCCGACATCCGCTTTTTCGGCGGGGTTACCGAGCTGTTGGCACTAACGCCGCTAGCCGCGCAATATCAAGTAGCCATAGCCCCGCATAACCCACGCGGGCCGGTCGCGACACTTGCGAGCGCGCATGTGATGGCTTCATGTCCGGTATTCGACCATCTCGAATTTCAATTTGACGAGATTGATTGGCGCAGCGATCTAACCAAGGCATCGGAACACATTGTTGGCAATCAATTGCAGCTCAGCTCTGCACCTGGCCTCGGCTTAAGCTGGAACGCTGAGCTTGCCGAAAGCCATGCAGTGATGCGCGACTAACCCTGCGTCGCCGATTCAAGCGCTATTGGCTCATGGGATCAGGCGTGTGCGACTACGCGCCGTGCGCTTAGCGTATGACCGCCGGAATAACCCGCTCGCCCATCAGTTCGATCGCGCTGAGTAGATCCCGATGTGGCATGCCACCCCAATAGAGCCGAACACCCATTTCGCTTATGCCCATCCGATCCCGATACATCTTGATGCGTTCTATCACTTCCTCGACCGAGCCGATGTTAAATCGACCGACAAGTAACTCATCGATAGGCAGATCAAAGGTCTGCCCGTCTGGAAGTTCATCATCTTGTCCCCAACTCGCATAGCCGGCATATTTCTTCGCCACGTACGGCAGTGCAATTTTGCGCGCTTGTTCGCTGGTTTGTGCTACATAAGTTTCCAACGCAATTCGGTAATGTGCAGGCGGAAAGGGCTTTCCGGCATCCGCTAGAGCTTGTTTATAAACTTCGACTTGCCCTAACAACACATCCAGCGTGCAATGCCCCACGGCAGTCCAGCCGTCGGCAATATGCGCCGATCGCTCAATCATCTTGTCCGCGCTCGCGGCGATAATGATTGGCGGTCCGCCCTCTTGCAAAGGCCGAATGCCGATGCTCGCATCGATCAGCGAGAAATGTTTGCCTTGAGCTGTAACGGCCTGCCCGGTCCACAGACGCTTAACGATATCCAATGTTTCTAGGAAACGAGAAAGGCGCGACCCAGGCGCAATTCCAAAGGCTTGGAATTCATCCTCGCGATAGCCACGACCAAATCCTGCAATCAAGCGACCATCTGAGATCAAATCCAAGGTCGCGAGCTCTTCTGCGATCTGCACTGGGTTGTGCAAAGTAAGCTGAATGATGTTGGTGCACAGATCCACCGACTTGGTTTCCGCGGCAACGCGCGCCAATAGCGGAACGCAGTGCAGGTACTGCGACGGCGCGGCAAGGTAATGTTGAGGTGCATCGAGGTAGGCAAAACCGGCTTGCTCGGCTAAGCGCGCAGCCTCAAGCACATTTGCCATGCGTTCGCGCATGTTGTCAGTTGCTGCGTGCTCGACTGGCAATAGAAACCCCATCCGAAACCCATTACTCATCGCTGCGCTCCCGTTTCTTGTTCGTCCTCAGTGCCCATACTCTAACCGGGAAATGTGACGACGCCATAGTGGCGACACGCTAAACTGGCTCACTACCTAACTATTGGAATTTGGTCTTATGAATCTCGGTCAACTCGGCGTTTGGTATGCAGCTGACAAACTTGACCCTAAGCAGTGGATTGATTTTGTCCAGCACGTTGAATCGCTCGGCTACGGCACACTGTGGCACTCAGAATCGACTGGCTTTGAAGCCATGGCATTCGGCGCATTCTTATTATCGAATTCCACTTCGCTCAAGGTCGGCAGTGCCATTGCCAACATCTACGCCCGCGATGCGATGGCGGCACGCAATGGATTGAAAACTCTGTCACGCATCTCCGGCGACCGATACATTCTAGGGCTCGGCGTTTCACATGTTCCATTGGTCGAGCAGTTTCGCGGGCACCAATACGGCAAACCATTAGCCGCTATGCGCGCCTACCTGGAAGCGATGACTGCTGGCGAAGCTGATAACGAAGCGTGGCCGCTGATGATCGCAGCGCTTGGCCCGAAAATGCTCGCACTGGCGGCCGAGTCAACACGCGGCGCAATTCCGTATAACGTCACGCCGCAACACACTGCTCAAGCGCGGGCAATTTGTGGGCCGGATGCAAGCATCGTCGTCGAGCAAAAAGTGTGCCTCGAAAGTGATAACAGCCAAGCCCTGGAGTGGGCACGGAGAGAACTGTCCCGCTATATGCAGCTACCCAACTACTACAACAACTGGCTAAACATTGGTTTCACTGAAGCGGATCTTGCTGATGGCGGCAACGAGCGCTTCTTGAATGCGATGGTGGTGTGGGGCAACGAAGAAACCATCCGTCGCAGAGTACAAGAGCATCGCGACGCTGGCGCAAGTCATGTGTGCATTCAGCCTGTGCACGCTGAAGGTGATGTGGACGCAGCGAAACGCATGTTAAGCGCGCTCGCTGGGATTTAAGCTGGCGTTTAGCGGGCCTGAGTTCGCCCGCCCGCGCGCCGCGGACCAACACAGACGGCAACGAAACGACCCGGGTAAAAAAACCGGGTCGTTATCGCGCCAAGCGCAGCGCCGCCGCAGCTAGTCAAATCGATACATGAACGCGCCGCTTACCGACAGTAAGTTGTATTGATTGTCGCCGGCGCCGCGCGTGGCGCGATAACGACCAGATAAATCCACACTCATCTGGCGGCCTATCGCGTAGTTCGCGCCAATGCGACCCTGATGCGAAACTGCGTCGATTCGGTACGCAAAGCGTTGCCGATCGCCAAGTAACCCAGGACCTGGGCCCGGGCCCGGGCCTGCACCGAGCTTGGCCGCAGGCACTGACGTGATGCCGAAGGCATCGTCACGTTCGATCACTTCGGCCGCATTAATGACTGCCAAAGTCGGGGTCGCGGTGGAGGTGATATCGCCGCTGCGCACGTCATATCGCGCATACAGCAGCCAGCGCCTATTTGGTCGCCAGCCTGCGCTTGCAAACAAACCGTGGCCTTGGGTATCAGATGCGCCCCGCTACATTCTCGCCGACGGTGCCGCAGGCACGCGCATACAAGCAGCGCCGTTCATCAACCATGATGATGATGACGAACTGACGCTAATCGAGGCCTTGTTAGGCCGCGAACCACCGTTTGCGGTGTTCGGTGGCAGTTATGGCCCACCACGCCTAAACTACTAAAGTAGTCAGCACGTGATAGGCGTGTAAGCGCGAGGCTTGTGGGTGAGTCGGAATCTGAACCGTAAAGTTTGCCCTGAGAGGGCCATAATACGGCCCTATTACTCCAGAGTTGTGCATCCGAACGCATTGCAATTGATATTGCAGATCGCGTGTCAATTACTTGGTTCACATCTATTTTCGCGTCAACCGGCCTTTAATTGGCTAAGCCGCGCTAAGATTGAGAATTACTAGCACGTACAAGCAAACCCACGAAGGAGACCCGCAATGGACGTTGGCATGATGTTGTTGTTCGCCAGCTATGGCTGGGAAGACTGTTCCGATCAACGCGTATGGGATGAAGAGTTGCAGTTGGCCCAGCTCGCGGCTGATTCAGGTTTCGATTGCATCTGGTCGGCAGAGCATCACTTTAACGATTACTCGTTTGTACCCGACAACATTCACTTGATGACCCATTTAGCAGCCACCTATTCGCATATCGATGTGGGCACTGCTGCTGTGATTCTGCCTTGGCATGACCCGCTGCGCGTCGCTGAAAATGCCGCTGTGTTGGATTTGCTCAGTAAAGGCAGATTGCGCCTCGGTATGGGGCGAGGGCTCGCGCGACGCGAATTTGAAGCATTTCGGGTAAGCATGGACGAATCACGCGGTCGCTTTGACGAAGCCGCGCCGATGATTGTGAAAGCACTCGAAACCGGCTTCATGGAGGGCGACGGCGAGTATTACAAACAGCCGCGCATAGAAATTCGACCGCGACCACAACACTCCTTCGACGGTCGTATTTACGCAGTAGCGTCGAGCGAGGACTCAGTCATTTCAGCCGCCAAGCTTGGCGCCCATATGGTGATGTTTGCTGACCGTCCATGGGAGCTGCGTGTTCCGGTAATTGAAAAGGGTCGGGAATTGCATCGTCAGTATCACGGCACCGAACAGCCACACATTATGCTGACTGAATTTTGTGTCTGTGGTAGCGACTCTGCCACCATCGAACAAGAGGCGCGTCAGTACCAGGGTAAGTTCGTGGAAAGTAATTTCTACCATTACGAATTTTTGGGCGATCACTTCAAGAACGTCAAAGGCTACGACAGCTATCAGCAAAAGGCGGAGATCGCCCGTCATGCTGGTATCGAGGGAGCTATAGATGGCTTCATGCAGGCAGCCAGCTGGGGCACCCCAGACAAGATCCTGCGTGGGCTCGAACAGCGCCGGGCCGTTCTTGGCGATTACGAGCTAAACGTCGCGTTCCGTTTCGGTGGCACACCTTATGATGTTGCTGCGCGCGGCTTGAAACTATTCGCCAAAGAGGTGCTGCCGGTGTTGAAGTCGTGGGGTCCAGCCAAAGTTGCAGCCACCGCTCAGTAAGACCTCTGATTACCGGGCCGAAGGCGCCAACACCGATGACCAACAGCCCACCCGTTGCAATTGACTCTGAGCGGCTCTGGGCGCGGCACATGGCGGCGGCGCAATTAGGCGCCACCGCGGGTGGCGGCGTTAATCGCGGCGCCTTGACCGCGCCCGACATCGAGCTACACCGCCAGCTTGCAGAGCTCGCCCACGCGCGCAGTTTTAGCATCCTGGTGGATGATTACGGCAATACCTTCTTCCGCCGTGCTGGCAGCGATCCGCACGCGCTAGCGGTGGTCAGTGGATCACATTCTGATACTCAGCCAAGCGGCGGCCGTTTTGACGGCATCTTCGGTGTGCTCGCTGCCTTCGAAGCCTTAGAAGCTATTGATGACGCGGGTATCGACACTCGCGCTCCATTAGAAGTTGTGATCTGGAACAACGAGGAAGGTGAACGGTTCCGTCCTTCGCAGATGGGGTCAGCGGTCTACACCGGCGTCGCTGAGTTAGCGCCGTTGCTAGCCGCGACTGATGATGCCGGTCGCTCCATGGATGCGTGTGTGCAGGCCCTGCGCAGCGCCTTGGCGTATCTGCACGTCGGTCGACGGGCGCTTGGTGAAGCATTTGCCGTATTTGTCGAAGCACACATCGAACAGGGGCCAATTCTGGAGGCTGCGCGCGTTCCAATCGGTGTGGTTAGCGGCATTCAGGGTACGCGTAAGTTCGAAATTGAAGTGATCGGAGACGCCGCACATGCCGGCACTATGCCGCGCTCTGGCCGGCGCGACGCGTTCGTCGATGCGATCGCCATAGTCAATCGCCTGCATGAGATGTTCCATGATGCAGCTGACGAGGTTCGATTTACCATCGGCCGCTTCGACGTTTACCCCGGCGCACTCGCGGTAGTCCCTGAGCGCGTATGGTTTTCAGTCGATTTCAGACATCCCGACGAAGCCGTACTGGTGGCGCTCGGCGATGCGCTCGAGCCGGCTGTTAAGGCGGCGGTAAGGTGCTGCGAGGTTCTCGTCAAAGAACCTGTGCGTGCGCGCCCGACCCAATTCACAGACATGATTGCAAACGCAATTATCCAGGCTGCTGATAGGCGCGGCTTGGCATGGCGCTCGATCTATTCTGGTGCTGGCCATGATGCACGCTACATGGCGGCGCATTGCCCCACCGGCATGCTGTTCATCCCTTGCGATGGCGGCATCAGTCACAACGAACGAGAGAATGCGCAACCCGAGCACGTCGCCGCTGGAGCGCAGGTCATCACCGATGTGATGCTAGAACTGGCCACGCGCGCGCGCCCATCAGACTGATACGCGTAGCACTTCGCAATGATTTCAAGCTGAGCATCAAGGCAGCTATGCAATGCGCCTGAGCGCCCGGGTTGGGCGCGCGACCGATGACCGCTAAAGCCGAATCATAGTTAGCTAGTCTGGTAGCTTGACGGCTGTCGGGCGCGCGCTAAAAAGCGTGGTATAGCGAGTGTCCACATTCGCGCCGCCTAGCGCGCCGGCAAGATCCGTGATGACGCGCGTAGCCATCGC